>Ga0099823_1001956_pt1 | contig 18014 bp, 5 predicted proteins | sample CowpearedBW_FD_76831 | JGI IMG/M metagenome (GOLD analysis project Ga0099823, IMG submission 76831) | Root nodule microbial communities of legume samples collected from California, USA - Cow pea red BW | ecosystem: Host-associated > Plants > Roots > Nodule | place: USA: California | collected...
ATTTTTGTGAATTTAGAATTCTTATAAAAAATATATTTCCGTTTTATTCATTGTAAAATATTTTTTATTTTCAGTTTTCTAAAATTTGAATTCATTTATTTAGAGATGTCATGTCTTTACATTTATCCATTCTATAAATAATCCCCATAAAATAAAGTAAAATTCATTTTCGTTTAAGAAATTAAAAATATATTTAAGTCTATTAATATTATTATTTATTAGGATATTAAGTTGAGAATGATAAGAATTGAGCCTAGAACAAAAAGAAAGATAGACTTGGTAGTAAAATTAGAAGGAAAAATGATAGAGTTCATGGATTCAACTCTTCCCATTAACACTTAAGCTTATTTGGTGAAGGAGTGAATTCTTCTGACATATGAGCTTTGAATGAACATTTGGGTAATGGAATGGAAATAACATTTAACTTTTTTTTTTTCTTTTTTTGTCAACATTTCATGTTTGTATAAGGTAGAGCGCTATCTGTACAACGTAAGCTTGCAAAATGCAGAGTTTGTGGCATTACATTATGACAGTCGTTCGGTACCAAGTGGTTTGAAAGTCCTCTGTTTCCCAATTGCATTTGGAATCGATGCTTCCCGAAAATATTTCCTTCTTTTAATGCTTCTGATCTTCATGATCCTCTTCAGCCTTCTGGGGTCAACAATTTTCTTCATTTTTTCCATTTTCTCTTTCCTCCCTTCAGTATAAGCTTCAATGGTCTTACTTCTCTGATCATCAGGTAACAAAGCCAATTTGGAAAATTTCTTGGGACTCACTATTTCCAGTTTCTCAGTAATCTCCTTGAATGCTGGAACAAGGCCACGTCTTATCAAGCATCCTTCAATAAGCCGCGTTGAATTTGAGTTTGGGAGATTTGGGGCATCTTTTAACTCCAGATCCAAGCAAAATGGTGATTCTTTTAACCACATTCTGAGGGAGTGAGCCTTTGCTACAAGAACACCTTGTCGTGTTTTGCAAGGAAGAAAAGGCGACCCCATTTCCCAAAGGTATGCCTTCATTGTGCTGTCAAGGGATACCATGTTATACTCTGCTGTTCCTGTTATCAGTACAACTGATTTTGGTGACTCTGGATAGCCCTGCAAAGAGGCATCCTGCATTCAAACCAACATTCCAATGTTAAGGTCAAACATAGAAGCTAGAATACTTGAACAGTCAACATTGTATTTGTCAGGAGAAAAGTTGAACCGACAACCTCTTCCACCGTTCTATCCAAACCAAACCAACCTTAAATCTCTACTTTACCCCACTAAGTCAACCTTATAATTTGGTAAAATATAACGTAAGCAATTTTGAAAGCACTTGAAAGGGAAAGAGAAGTCACCTGCATGTGGTCAAGCCATAACGTAAGACCAACAAGAGCTGAACCAGCAGATAGTTTTCTAAAATCAGCTCCCCAGTCCTTATCAGCAACTCTGCAATTGATTGATATAAGCAATAAGGAACTTTAATTGTGACAAGAGATACACAATGTGTACTGCAGCTAAGAATTATGCAGAAGTACCTATAATGAATACCTACCTAAAAATATCATGGCGGTAGATGCTTCTCTTGATGGCCAATTGGAAAATCCATGATGCAGTGGCTCGTAGTTCAAATGCCCACAAGAGATCCAACAATGCATTGACAATGTTAAAGGCTGCATTATCTTCCACAGGTTCTAGTCTCTCCAGACACTGGTCAACTTCTGAAACTAGTGACTCAGATTTTTCTTTAAGAAGCCTGTAGAACAATTAGTATATATTATTAACTGGACAAATATGAAAGAGTAAATTCTTTAACTAATCAGTACCTGATTGGTAGATCAAATCCAGAACCTTGGAGTGCATTTAAAAGAATGATGGCTTCATCTGCTCGCTCAGACAAGCTTGCAGCTCTGATAAAGCAAGTCCATATTCGATGGTCCGGTTCTATGCCTGCTTCTTTCATCTCTGTGAGTTTTTCAATGCCAGCACTAAAATTCCCTTTTTTGAGATATGCATCAATAACAGAACTATAAGGTAGAGTATCCAGAACCACTCCAGTTGTTTTCAGGTTTTTAAGGACATTCTCAGCTTCCTCAGGGTGCCCAGATTCACCGTAAGAAACCATAAGCAAATGCATAGTGGAAGTCGTGGGCTCTATCCCTGATTCTTTCATCATGGCCAGTAGATTTTCAGCTTTCAGATGATCACCAGAAGTTCTATACATTTTCATCATTAAATGATAAAAAGCACGGTCCAGTTTATAACCATCTGATCTAAGCTCTTCAAAAAGTTCCTCTGCCTGTTCATACATGCGTTGCTTACCGAATGCAGTGATCAAGCTTCTGTATGTGTCCAGCTTAGGTTCCAGACCAAGGCTTCTCATCTTATTCATCAATGAGAAACCTTCTTCTGGTCTACAGTCTCTGCAGTACATTATAATTAATGTATTATAAGTTTCTTCATCTGGTTTGAGATCAGCATCTTTAATCTTCTGGTAAATCACACCCATGCTCTTAAAATCATTAATACTTAAATACAATTTCAGAATGGAATTGCAAATCTGAAGATCAGGCTTAAAACCTGCCTCTTCCATTTCACATAACATGGTTTCTACATCCCGTACTCTTTTGCATTTGCACAGCAATCTAAGCATTATTCTATAGAGATGCATGGTAGGAAAATAACCAGCAGCTTTCATCCCATTGTATATTTTCTGTACCTCAAATACGCTTCCTGCCTGAGCAAATGCTTCAAGTGTCAAAAGAATAGAACTTTTACTAATCTTTAATCCCATGTCTTGCAGTTCCTGGATTACCACATAAAGCTCATTCAGCCTCCCATCAACAATCAAAGCCTGTAATAAACCATTTACAGAATCTACAGTCGGAGAAGGGCCATCTCTCATCATTGTGTTAAAAATAGCTCTAGCTCTTTCGTAACAACCACTGAATGCATAAGCATGTATTAGAGCATTCCACACTTTCCTATCCACTTTTGAACATCTTTGCTTGAGACCCCCTACCAAGCTTTCTGCTTTTTGCCATATCTTTAACTTCCCATACGTTTCAACGATATCAATGTAAACAGACACATTATTATCAAGTATAATACCGTTTTTCTCTGCATGATACAACAACTGGTGGGCTGTCTCAGGTAAACCCATTCTACAGTAGACAGACACCATAGCTTGATACAGACATTCAGATGGCTCAACACCATTGAATCTCATGTCAGAGAAAATCTGAGAAGCTACGTCAAAGAGTTCATTCTGTATAGATTCCTGAATAAGAGATTCATACACGGTACAACTTCTAAATGAACCAAGTCCTCCTTTACTTCTGTATTCCTCCAAGGCTGCATCGAACTTTTTAGCCTTGCAAAGTATAATGATGAGTGCTTCTGTGATCATTTGAATATCATCTGGAGCACGTTCTCTCAAGAATTCAAGAAGTTCACATGCTTCTGAATATCTAGCAGATGAGCTATACGAACTCATGATAGACAAAAATATTTCATGATCCAATTCAAAGCCATTGCTGATGGCAACTCTCAACATTTTAGCAGCATGATCATAACACCCCCCTTTAACGAGTACAGATGAAATAATTTGTGGATTCATGCCTCTCAGTTTTTCCATATCTTCAATAATTCTGTCAATAACATCCCACATGTTTTCCTTCACAAGTGCATTCACCATGACCTCATAGAGACCATTATCTGGTGCAAAACCTTCGCGAATCATTTCATGATACATCCCCATAGCCTTTTTCATCTCATTGAATCTCAGAAAGAAATCCAACATGACTGAATAAGCTAGATTATCAGGTTTGATCCCTGACCTACGCATGCAATTGAATGTCTCTTCAGCCTCTTCTCGCCTACCAGCCTTGGTATAAGCACAAATCAAAGCACTATACGTGTGCAAAGTAGGTTTAACTCCCGCATCCAGCATTTCAGACATCACATTTGCAGCTTCCTCGACCTTACTCGCTTTCCCAAGTGAATCTATCAAAACAGTATAAGTAACCGCATCAGGATTCCTACCAAAAGACTTCATGTCTCTATAAAGCTGCAGTGCTTGATCATGCCGGCCTTGCTTCCCATACATGTGTATGATAGTATTGTATGTCATCTCGTCCTTGCCAAATCCCTTGTTCACCATCTCTTCACAAATTTCCCTCACCTTTTCTATATTCCCTTCTCTGGAAAAAGCATACAACAAGGAATTATAAGTCACAGCATCTGGGAGAAATCCTTTAGACTCTAACTCTTTGAACAGTTCCTCAGCTTTCCTGGGACGCCCGCATCTACCACACACCGAAATCATAGCATTGTAAGTCCACAGGTCAGGTTGACACCGGTGAGACTCCATGTCGCTGAAAACCGCCATGGCTTCCTCCAAATTAGATTCCCTTGAACAAGCACTTATGAGGGTATTGTATGTTATTATATCAGGCCTAATTCCTGACCTTCTCACTTCATTCAAAAGCTGAAGAGCCAAATTAGGCTCCATTGCACCACTCTTCATCCTTGCATTGATCAGAGTATTGAAACTCACAAGATCAGGCACACATCCTCTCTCACGCATTAAATCAAGCAGCTCCTTTACCTTTTCGAAGCGACCACTGCGCGCATACACACCCATCATAGAATTGTACACTTGAACCGTGTCCCCTACACTTGACTCGGCCCTCGTGAAGATTTCAACAGCAAGTGCTTCTTGATTGGCCTTTCCCAACACACCCAAAATGGTTGCAACCATTCTCGCATTGGGAGCATACCAGTGCCGCAAATTCAAGCACTCGTAGAGTTCAAGCGCGCGTTGCCAGTTCTGCTGACCCACCCACTTCACCACAAAGCAGAAATCGGTTGGTGTCATCTGAACTCTGCGTTCTTCCAACACACCGGCCACAAACTCCTCCGACTTCAACGCCAGAATCGTGTCTGTCAAGTACTTCACTCTCTCCCTCCAATTTTTGTCCCTTTTCAGCGCCAACTTGTTCATCTTTTTCACCCTCGTCCTGCTGCGTCTCCCCAAGGCTTCTTGGGCCTCGTCGTCGTTCACAACAATGCGACCCGGTTTTGGGGGTTCCTCTGGGGTGTCGAAAGGTTGAGTTCTGGCGGGGAAAATATCGTCTGGGGGCAATTGGGTGTGCGTGGAAGAGTAGGTTTCGGAAAGTTTGAGGTGGGGCCATCTGATTGAAGGAGAAGCTCTGGCGTAGACGAACTTGACGGCCTTAACGGCGTTGGGTTCTGAAGAGGAATCGGTTTCAGTGTCACGGGAAGCAGTAGAAGGTGAAGAAGAGGAAGGAAGTGCAGCAGGTTTGGGCGGAGGGTTCGAATGTGGTCGTGGAATTGAGGGAAAACTTAGAACTTGAGAACCTGAGACTGAGACAGACATGTTTGTCTCACTGTGTCTGTTGCAAGAGCAACTTACTCAGGTCATGTATGACACACTGTACATTCATTCGGGTTTCGTAAAATGCAACATTTATGGTTTGAGTTGTTATGAGAAATGCGAAAGATTGGAGAATAGCAGAAAATGTGTTGAAGAACTGAATCACAGTTTTAGAACCACTTCTTCACTGTTTGTTATCCAGGAAAAAAGATATTTTGATATTTGTGAAGTTAATGGCTGAGTTTAATAAAAAAGGTTAGTCTTTTACTTCATGACAAACTGAAATTTAAATCTCCTTTAGAAAAGGTTTTTCACATGTTTAGTATTTGGCATTTAAAAATATGTATAGATTACAACAATTAATCAAATAAAAAATCTAAATATTATGAAAAAATGTTCATTAGTTATTTGCTAATTGAATTTCGGAACTATTATCATTTACAATAGATTGAAGATGAGTTCTAACCCAAAAAAATGAAATTGATAGGAATTCACCAAAAAGATTATTAGAAAAACAACTAACAATGCAACACTAAGCACGATGGTCTTTGTTGGTGCCAGCAACCTCTCTGCATTGATGTTATGCTCCAGAAAGGTCGTGCGTTATTTGTTTTTCAAACGTTGTCTGTTGCGGAATCTTTGTACTTCAAATGCAGAACCAGAAATCTTACCCAGTAAAATTGATGCAAAGATACGTGCTCTTACCACACAAGGCAACATTGAAGAAGCTCTTTCACTTCTTTACACACACAGTTCTCTGTCCCTTCAAACCTATGCCTCTCTGTTACATGCTTGTGCTCAGAAGAAGTGCCTCCAACATGGCATGGCTCTGCACCATTACATGCTGCAGAAATACCCCACAATTCAAAATGACCTTTTTCTCACCAATCACATCCTAAACATGTACTGCAAGTGTGGCCACTTATCCTATGCCCGCTACGTGTTTGACCAAATGTCTCGCAGAAACATTGTTTCCTGGACTGTTCTCATTTCCGGGTATGCCCAATCTGGCCTAATCAGAGAGTGTTTCTCTCTCTTCTCTGGTTTGCTGGCTCACTTTCGCCCCAACGAATTTGCTTTTGCAAGTTTGCTTAGCGCCTGTGAGGAGCGTAACATTGAATATGGCACACAGGTACATGCAGTTGCTTTGAAAATTTCTTTGGATGCCAATGTATATGTTGCAAATGCTCTTATTGCAATGTATAGCAAGCACTCTGGCTCCACCGCAGGTTATGATGGGAGAGCGGATGATGCGTGGACCATGTTCAAGTCAATGGAATTCCGAAATCTTATATCTTGGAATTCAATGATTGCAGGTTTTCAACTTCGTGGACTTGGGGACAAAGCCATTCGCCTGTTTACACACATGTACTGCAATGGAATTGGGTTTGATCGTGCCACGCTGCTCAGTGTCTTTTCTTCACTGAATCAATGTGGTGCTTTTGACAACATTAACGTGAATCTCAGGAAATGTTTTCAATTGCACTGTCTGGCTGTTAAAAGCGGTCTCATTACAGAAATTGAAGTGATAACTGCATTGATAAAATCCTATGCAAATCTTGGAGGTCCCATTTCTGACTGTTATAGGATCTTCAATGATACAAGTACCCAACTGGATATTGTGTCATGGACTGCACTTATTTCTGTGTTTGCAGAACGTGATCCTGAGCAGGCTTTCCTTCTTTTTTGTCAGCTTCATCGTAAAAATTATTTTCCAGACTGGTATACATTCTCCATTGCCTTAAAAGCTTGTGCATATTTTGTTACAGAACAACATGCCATGTCCGTTCACTCACAAATAATTAAAAAAGGGTTTCAGGAAGATACTGTCCTTTGTAATGCCTTGATACATGCTTATGCGAGGTGTGGCTCGTTAGCTTTGTCTGAACAAGTATTTGATGAAATGGGCTACCGTGATTTGGTTTCTTGGAATTCAATGCTCAAGTCTTATGCCATACATGGGAAAGCTAAAGATGCATTGGAGCTCTTCCAGCAAATGGATGTCTGTCCTGATTCAGCTACCTTCGTTGCCCTTCTCTCAGCTTGTAGTCACGTTGGACTGGTTGATGAAGGAGTGACATTGTTTAACTCTATGTCTGTTGATCACTGTGTTGCTCCTCAACTAGATCACTATTCCTGCATGGTTGACCTTTATGGAAGAGCTGGAAAGATAATTGAGGCTGAGGAGTTGATACGTAAAATGCCAATGAAACCTGATTCTGTGATTTGGAGTTCATTACTTGGATCTTGCCGGAAGCATGGTGAGACTCTCTTAGCCAAATTAGCAGCTGAGAAATTTCAAGAGTTGGAACCAAACAATTCAATGGGGTATGTGCAAATGTCAAACGTATATTCCTCTGCCGGTAGTTTTACAGAAGCTTGTTTGATTAGGAAGGAAATGAGTAACTATAAAGTAAGAAAAGAACCAGGATTAAGTTGGGTTGAGATTGGGAAGCAGGTTCATGAATTTGGCTCTGGTGCTCAATACCATCCGCATAAAGGGGCCATATTAAGCCAGCTTGAGATATTGATTGGAAAAATGAAAGAGATGGGTTATGTGCCGGAGCTTAGCTTAGCCTTATATGACACCGAAGTTGAGCACAAAGAAAACCAGTTGCTTCATCACAGTGAGAAGATGGCATTGGTATTTGCCATAATGAATGAAGGAAGTTTGCCTTGTGGTGGGAATGTCATTAAGATAATGAAGAATATTCGTATTTGTGTTGACTGCCACAACTTCATGAAATTAGCATCACATCTATTTCAGAAGGAGATTGTTGTTAGAGATTCAAACCGATTTCACCACTTCAAATATGCAACATGTTCTTGCAATGACTATTGGTAAAATACGGCCTGCATTTTCCCAATGACTGATATAACTATTTGTAGCTCAATACCTGCATTTTTCAGCTAGATCCAACTGTGTCTGAATGGTGGAAACTTTGGGTCTAGTTTCTTTAGTTGAGGAAGCAATCAATGCAATTGTATGGAGAACATCGAAAAACAGTTCTTCATTCCTCATATTTATCAGAACGGAGTAATTACATAAGGTGATTATTCTGAGTTTTTAATCGAATAATGTCATAAATATCTTAATAGAGTGATGTTTTGTTGTGTATTTATTAGAACATTATTGATCTCAGCAGCATATGGGCAAAACGTGCCTATTTGCTGCTTTCTGATTTTCAATTGTAGATATTGTAATAATAAATATAAAACAAATGTAAATTGTTTAAATTGCTAACACGCAGACTTTTTACGTGTTGTACATTTCTGGGGTATAACCATCTATTTAACTTTATTGATTACTTTTTAATGATTGTTTGTTGAACCTTAATTGCTAGTGTAGTGAGTACTGCAATCAAAACACTATCAAAATATAAATTTTATTTGAATGATCACACGCACAACTTTGTGCGAGAAATCAAAACCAACACACATGAGCAAGAACGAAATGTAGAAAAATCTTGAAAATAAGTGGAAAAATCAGTAAAAAAAATTCAAATGAGTAGAAAATTTAAACAGACAAATAAATATTAAAATGGATGGAAACATAGAGTAAAAAATGAGTTAAAAAAAAAGAGAAAACATGTAAAATGAAAATATTCGGGAAAAATCATGCAAATGATTGAGAAAAATGGACAAAGAACAAATTGTTAATTATCTCTCCCTTTAAGTGTATAGAAAATACTAAAATTTTCTTATAAATAGTGAAATTTTATTTATTATTAATTTTAAACTTTTCATCTCGTATACATAACGTTATAATATCATTTACTATTTATTGTTAAACTATACCTTTTTGTTTTATTAGTATTACATTATAATACTAACAATAAATATTGTAGATAGAGAGGGAAAAAATAGTTTAGAAAAATAATTTTATGTCTAACTTTTTTTTCCACCGCAATCTTGACGGATAACATCTTTCAATGCATGTTTACTAACTAAACCAAAGAAATATTGGTGCGGTGAATGCATTCTAACACAAACTATGGTTTGGGGTTTCTTGAATCCCAACTAGAAAACAAATTGTATAGCAGCAATCATCATTAACTTACCCACAAAAAGACATAGCAATTATGAATAACGTAAATCAAAACCACAAATCAAGATCCAGAAGGGTACAAATTAAAACACACTCCATTGTAAGTAAGAATGATTACAATATTGACAAATAAGGTAATGCCATGGCATATGTTGTTTCACTGGTCTTTCAATGTGTAAAAAGGGTACATATGACACAAAAAGAGTAATGTAACTAAGCATCACAAGCACTCAATTTTTATATACAAATGGCTATATGCTATTGTTCTAGTTTTTTTTTTTTTCCAGAAGAGAACTAAGAAGGTAAAACTGAGAAGAAACACGATAGTGTATAACTTCATCACTGTTTGGAATCAGGTTGCATTGTCTGGATTGGTGGAGCTGTAACTACAGCTAGCTTCAAGTTTGTGGATTCACTATTCCCAGATCTTTCGCATATCTCACGATACTCTTGACAAATGGCACAGGGATGACAGCAAAAATGGGTAACAAAATCACCACATGGTGCTTCCTGCACAAGGCAAGAACATCATTATAGCATATACAATCATCACTGCCATTAGTTTTATGAGACAACCAAATGTTCAATCATCAGTCTCTTCAAAAAGTGTTAAAAAGTAAATTTTAAACCTAATTCAATAACTCAATTCTATAAAATCAACTTTTAAGGTAAGATTTGCGACCACCGGTGAGATTTGCAACCGCTGCCTGATCTCTAGTTAATATAGTTAAATACAAATTCCAGGCCAGAGGTTGCAGAGAATTGTCAAAAGTTTCAAACACTAACAACAATGGGAGAAAATGTAATAAGAATTCATGTAAAGCACAGTTGTAATAGCATTACCGGTAAATTATACTTTGATCTTAAGGCCTTGCGATAGCCACAGGCATAACACGAAACAAGGCATCCCGGTAAACCCAAAAACAAGCCATCAGTTAATAAGCAGCAGGCTGTATTAACCACACTCCATAATATACAGTGCGTAACACATGATCCCAGGAAAGTTCCAGAACCCAGAATTTCAGCATTCTTCCCAAAGAGAAAGCAAGGACAAAGACAACCTATACAACCTGCACAGATGATAAATGTTTGCAGCCAATCAATTTAGATGATAAATAGCATTATCATGAATGTACAAAAAAGTTCATGAAGAGCAAGACAACACTAAAAGTTCACATAATTATGATGTTTAGTGTGGGCAAGACAACAAACACAATATAAAGGTTAACATTGTGCTACAAACAAAAAAAATTAAGAGCTTTTTCATCATGATCCTCATTGTTTCCTGTGTGCTGTTCTTAATTTCTCAGTTGGATGCTAAGATTTCATTGACATAATCCCTCATCCTGGTTAGAACCATCATCACAAGCAGCAACAATAGTATTAACCTTCTATCATTGACAATACACTAACAAAAATTAAGATCATGTGTCATAATTTCATAAACCAACCGTAACTGATCTCATTATTGTATCCTAATACGACCTTCAACCTCCTTCAATATTCCTTTTATGTTTTCTACCTTTAGTCAAAATTTTCAACAGTTAAGCTGTTATACATTTATAGTAGTTTAACTGAACACCTACAAAAATAACATGAAAATAATCCAATAAAGATAGAAAATAAAAGCTTAATAATGTAGCCTAAAATAATCCTCTCAGGGTTTTGAAGAAAGAATACTATCCAGCTATACAGAAAATGATTTTATCACAGAATAAAGAGAAATTTCCATATTCAGAGAACATATACAGAGTAAAACAAAGGGAGGGTGTAATAAAATGAATATGATACAAAGTTAAAACCCAAAACCAGCATTTTGAAACTAGAAGATAGATGTCTTTTATACATTATCAACAAATCATTGTAGACAACATCTTCAAATATTAAGTTTTGTTATTTATTATCCATGTTGTGATAATAAAATTGTTCATTCATTGCAAAAAGTACAATATAGATTTTATAATTACTAAATTAGTTCTAATTTCCATATCAATCAACATTTACTTAATATTTTCCTAAAAAATCCTGTGTATTGCATGGGTCAAAATACTAGTATGATACAAAGTTAAAACCCAAAACCAGCATTTTGAAATTAGAACTATGTAACAGAACAGCTGTGATCCTTTTATTTGTCATAGAGAACAACAGAAACATGATGTTGTGAAGTTCATGCTATGTGCTAGTTACAGAAAGCAGCCTTATGTGGTATTAACTACACAACTCCATTTTAATTTTATGGTTAAGATACGCAAAAAATAGTCTCCACCTAATGAACTCTCTAATATTTAAAATAAATGATACTTATCATGATTACGATCAAAGGAACACAGACACAACCAAATTTCCTCAAAACATAGTCAAGAGGCACCTTTGTATTAAATGAGGTCACAGGGTAAGGAAGTAGCATACAACTCTGCGTATCATCGAAACAAGCACAGATTCCAGAAGACCACTGAGGCTGCATTTGGTTTGATCCATTGCTATCAGGATGTTGTTCATCACGCTGAAGCGGAGAGACATGAACTACCTCTGAATCTGACTGCCCCAAAGGTATGTAAGCAGGTGGCACATAACCGTGCTGGTTCTTCATATTGCTTCTATAAAAATCAACAAATCAATCAAATTTCTTCCAATAATTCTCTAAAAGCATTTTATCAACATAAATTAGGTAAGACAGCGTGAAACCGATAAACCCCAGCTCGATCGCATCCAACCCAGGACGAAAAGCTCCAAAATTTGATTAAAAAGACAAATTTAGCATCAACCCAGTTGAAATTCAAATTATCTTCGATAAAAGATTAAAAAATGCGCCCCGTTAGTTCTCATTGCAGATTTATAGCACCTCAACAATGAACAAACACTGTAAGCTGAGTTTTCATTGTGATTTTAAAGCAAAGGCATAAAATTGGGCGAAATCAGATCTGACCCAAATGTTCGTTCTTACAAAACACAGACATCGGTAATCTAAGGAAGGGTGAATCGTTGACGAAGAAAAAAAGAAATAGGTTTACCTTGGAAGGTTGAGAAAGAGAAGCAATCGAGTAGAACTAAAATAGTGAGTTTTTCTTGCAGGGATGATAAAACCCAAATCTTTCTGTCTTTTCTTCACACCCGCATGGTTTTTTTTTTCTTTTCTTTGTATATAAAACAAACTATCATTAAAAGAAGTACCAGGAAAGTGTAATTGACGTAAATGTCTAATTTAGGTTTTTATTGTAATAATAGATATATCAATTTTTTAATTACATTACTATTTTTTATCATCATAAAAAGTGTACTTACACATGCAAAATCTCATTCATTATAAAGTTATTTTTTTCTAGTTCTCTTATACAAAATGTTAATTTTTGGTAGAGCTCCCAAAATGGTTTAGAATTTGATAGTCAATTTAGCTCATCATGCATTCAGATCTGGTTGGGTTGAAACTTTTTTACAAATTTAAATATGGGTTGATTTTTGACCCGACCCACCTAGAACTCGATTCACCCGGATTGAACTCGTGGTGAGCTTTATTGGTTCACCAATCCGCAAATAAAGGATCACACAAATATTTTTTTTTTAAATTAGACTCTGCACTTGTGTCAGATTAGGTTGTTTTTTTTAACCAACATATAGATAATTTGTATTTTTGTAATTTTAGTTTGTATTTGGATTGTATTAAAATTTATTTTGATTTTAATTATAATTATATTTTAGTTTTGACCAAAAAAATAAAAAAAATGTATTTTTTTAATTAAGTGAACACGTGAGCCAACTCGTTTAATTCACCAATCTGTGGTAAACCAGATCGGATTCAAATTTTGTTGGCTCGTTAATAAATAAGCCAAGTTGAATTAACTTCCTAAGTGATAACTCCTGAGGAATCGAGCCAAGTCGGGGGTCGAAATATCCATTTTTACGGTTCTAATTTGTAGAGATTTAACAAACAGTTGGTGAAGTAAGCTTGAGTGAATTGCGCGACCAAATCAGAATAAGCGCACTAACGCTCTGTTCGCTTCTAAAGACTTACTATAGACGCAGATGGGAGAGCGAGTGATACTCATATTCGTTTCTACAGATTATTGTTCATATGTTGCGATGGATTTGGGAGAGATACCCAAATCTTCATCCTCCTAGTTGAATAGATTTGAATATAAACATCTTGCAGTTACTAAATTAACCTTTACTCTTTTATTTTTACATACCTTGCTTTACTGTGTATTGGCAGTACAAAAGATTACGGAATTCAGAGGGAGAATGTTTGAAGACTACTTTGGTGTATTGCAAATCTAATAGTCCATGAGGTACATACCATTAGAAGGGATCAAATCCCATATTTATTGGATCGACTCTGTGTAAAGTAAAGAGGGATTCGATCCTATTTTTACGAAAATTTGATCCTCATTGTTTTCAAACATTATTAAAAAATAATATCAAAAAATATTATTTTATTAATTTATATAATTAAATTTTTCAATCTTAATGGTAAAAAATAACAAAATAATTATAACTTATACAAATATCAATTTATATTATTTATTATACAAAGGACAATATAATAATTTATCTATTACTTGTATTAAAACATTCTTTTTAATTTATCGCATCAATCAAATTACTCACAAACTTTACAATTAAATCTACTCACTATCACCTCTAAATATCTTAAAAAAAAAAAACAATACAAAATTCACCCTCAAATCTATTCAAATTCATCTACTCTTTCTCTCTCAAATCCATCTATTTAACTAAACACAGCCTAAATCTATCGATTTAATCCTGATTGATAATCAGAATTAATTTTAATTATTCCATTAACATATTTTTATTTATGGCGTTGATAGTTAATAGGTATAATACATTTCTATAAATAATCATGAATTATAAATAAATAGTATCATTTAGTTCTATAAATCTTCCTCAAATCAATATATTTTCGGATTTTATTCATTCACTGTAATCGCTAAAGTTATGTAGTTCTTCTACTTTTATTCCTTTGTTCTACCTGCATCATTTTGAATCATCCATCACCATGATTTCTTCCACCATTCTTCACTCATACCCCTCTTTCAAATTTCACCCTTTTCTCAAACACCCTTCTCACGCAATTCCCCTCAAACCCTACCCACCCATTTCCAATTTCAGGAACACCAACCACACCTGCAAGGCGCTCTTCACCGACGATGCCCCCTTCGCCGCCGCAATCGGCGCCTGCATGTTCACCTCTCTGCTTCTTCCCGTCGCTGCTTCCCCGGAAGATGACGAAGACGCCGACTCCGCCGCCACCACAACCGACGCAAGGCTCGCCGTCATGGGGATTCTAAGTTTCATCCCTTATTTCAATTGGCTCGTATGCACTCTTCTTTCTTCTTTCTCAATTCTTCCATTTTTCGTTATCAGTGATACTGTCATCACAATCTTCACTTTTTTTGCAGAGTTGGGTTTTCGCGTGGCTCGATACTGGCAAACGACGTTATGCTGTCTACGCACTTGTTTATATGATTCCTTATCTCAGGTTCCTTTCTCATTTCTTGTAACTTGTATTTCTTTCTCTTACACTGCGCGTACTCTGTTCTTTACAATTGCTATCAAATGCTAATTAGAACTTTTAACCATTTACTCTATGGTTCTGTGTGGATTAACTTCTCTTTTATTAAAGAAGAAAAATAACAAGGTAAAATGAAATTGAGTTTCTCTTTCAAATTTAAATTATTTAAATTATGTTAAACAATTGAGATGATAAGTTTATTCGGGTTATGCAAGAAGTTAAATTCATTTTTATCTTGTTTTTTTCTCTTCTTATCCGAACAGGATATTTGTATTATTCACTTGATGCATGGCCAGAGAACAATTAGTATCCCCAAAGAGCATTTGATTAGTAGTGTTACTTTGATTTGTAGTGTTACTTCTATGCGAGGTTTTGATTTTACTTGATAATGGTTGTAATTCATCAGGTCAAACCTATCACTGTCGCCTGAAGAAAGTTGGTTGCCTATTGCTAGCATTTTATTCTGCATCGTTCACATTCAGGTTCGAGCTCATCATCATGCTTTTATTTTATGTACATTTCCCACGCCATGCCAGTTACAAGTCTTGGATTTCTCGACTGAAATTTGATTTCACAATTGAAATTTTGGCCGCAAAAATTTGTTTTAGAACTTGACTAGACTTGAAAATATCTAGTGCTAAAACTCTGGCTTATACCAACCATGTTGTAGCTCATGTTGTTTTCATATTGATTAGAATAATTAACATTGCAGCTGGAAGCAAGCATTAGAAATGGAGATATTCAGGGGTTTCAGCTATTCAGGAATGTCGCAGATCAGCTATCATCAAATAATAGGAAAAAAAGTCATGTGAATCAGCATCAAGAAATGACTGAGGAGGTGCTCTTTTTCTGTGTTAACATAGTAACTTTTTGCAAATAAGTTGTGTATTTTTCACTGACATTGATTGCAATTGTTCTGAATTAAGGGAAGCAAGAAGGAAAAGAAGAACCTGCCACATACCCAAGAACGATCAAGAGATATTGGAGGTTGGGAAGATTCACAGATACCTTTGCAACCCCGTCAGCACTTGAATGAAGACTTGGACGATGATGACAAAGAAAGAAGCAAGCACTGAACTTGGAAAATTCAGTCAAGTATCAAGCCAAGTTCTGGTACCCCTGAGCTGTTTGTTTAGTTTTTTGAGGCGTTTCAATGAAACTATAGCATTGTCTTAATTTATGTTGCTCAGTTTTCATGTTGGCATCATGAGATGAATTCTTTCATGGCTGGTTTTACTGGATGATATTGAAGGTGCCATATATAGACAACAAGAATATTGTATACTTATTCTTCTTCCACCTCACTTTTTCTCAAAAATTTTTCCTTTCTTTCGTCTCATTAATTCGGTGATGTCTTTTACAGTTTTCTTTTTGTAGAATTTATTGTGATGAACAGTTGAATTTATTGTGATGACTACATAATACTATGTCAGAGATTATGCATTGGAAAAGCCGTGTACTTTTCTTCTACTGCAACTATATCCTATATCCAGCTGTTATAATTGCGGTTTCCATTGGTTTGTATCAATCTGTCAGAGCAAGAAAATCCGATTGAAACTAAGTAGTTGATTTCATTTGGTTTAATATTTGGGGTCCAGATCTAAACTAAATAAATCTAAATTTTATTAATCTTGCTATAGCTCAAGAGTTTACTAAGTGTGAACATTGGATGTGTAATGTGTTTGACTTTAGTTAGTTGTAGATTATGTTATAATATTATAGATTATTATTAGTATTGTTATATTTAAAAATATTTGAAAAATTAGAAAAATAGACTCATGATGGATTGTGTCAATTTCGTAATTGAGTGTAAAGTTATTTTACAAAAAACCACCAGACAAATTTTGGCTTCATTCTCATTTTTCAATCCTTTCATCTCGTATTTGCATGAAAATTAATCTAGCGTGAAAAGTAATCTAGCATGAAAATATCTTGACTGTTTAAGATAGTGTTAATAATTGTTTCCATATAAATAATTATAATAATATGATTGAAAAAAGTTTGTTAAAAATTACAGTAGAAAGAATAGAAAGTGAGAATAAACGTATTTTATTCTTACAAAACAAATGTAAATCAAGATATCTAAACTTCTTAAAACAAAGGTAAATCGATCGAATCTTATCGATAAGTTTAAAATTAAATTAAAATAAATTTTTAATGACTTTTATATTATATTAAAAATTAAATTTAAATTTAAATCATTCATTCATTAGTTTAATGATTTTTTTTATCTAAAATAAAAATATTATGTCCAATAAAAAATCACCATATTTAATTTACGTACAGAATAAGAAATTGGGAATGAATTTGAATGAGACAATTGGCATGACAGCACCATTGATAGCAATTGATAAATTAAATTGTTGATGACGACGTAGTGCTACTTCCCAGACCAACCTTCAAAATTAGATTTATATTTCCTTTTTGCTAAGGGCATAAAATGTCATTGAAACCAATTTTTGTCTTTAACATAAGAACTTAGTCTAATATTTTTTCTTTTTATAAAAAATGATTTAATGAATAAAGAACTTATTTTTTACAAGCTAAAAGAGAATTAGCTGAGTCTATATATAAGATGCCCTAATTAAGAGTGTCTTGGTCAATGCTTTGATGAAAACCAGAAGTAAATATATTTAACCAAAAACTGAGTTGAATATATTCTTATTAAAGTGAAATAGAAGGTGTTCCCTTGAAACCTTCTTGAAGATGTTTTCATTAAAATTGGAGTGAAGTAACTCTAAATAAGACCTTGCAAAAAAAATTAAACAAAGTTGAACATACTTTAACCAATATTGATTATCTAAACTAAGTTAAAAAATATTTTAGAGATAAATTTAATAAAAAGCATTTTTCAAATAATTTTATTCTTCACATTTTATGGACTAAAAGTCCTAGAACTATTACAGTGGCTAACTGAAGTTATAGGATTTAAGGTAAAAATGGAACCTAGGCTTGTTTACAGCCATTAATTATAATTATAGCAAGCATGCAGTAGTTATATCTTGACTATTTTAACCACTATATATCCCAAGAAATTATATTAATACTATACTAATA
>Ga0099823_1001962_pt1 | contig 18001 bp, 3 predicted proteins | sample CowpearedBW_FD_76831 | JGI IMG/M metagenome (GOLD analysis project Ga0099823, IMG submission 76831) | Root nodule microbial communities of legume samples collected from California, USA - Cow pea red BW | ecosystem: Host-associated > Plants > Roots > Nodule | place: USA: California | collected...
CAACATATATATAAAAGGAGGGATAGTTGGATATATATAAAAAAAAAAAAGTAATAATAGTAGTAGCACGATGTACCTTCTCAAAATCATTATTTTCTGCAACGGTTCCATGAACAACTAATGAAATGTTAAACGTAGTGATCTGCACTCAAATGAATTTAAACCAAGTGATTACTTAATTAATAGCAAAATATGTAAAATGGAACATGTTCCAAACTGAACCAACCAACCAAGAAATAGTCAATAAAAAACCTTATCCCAATAAGTAGGCTGGCTATGTTGCCGCACTTATAACTAAAGTAACAATTAGATAGATGCACAGAAAACCAAATTGTGAGAGAAACAAGAGATTTTGAATGCCATGAACTCAACCAACTTATGCAGTGTAATATAAAAGGGTTACACAGATAATATTTGTTAGAATGATCAAAACTAACATAAAGCCAGTGCAAAAAAGGTAAACAAAAGAAATTTATTAGTAAACCAACACTGCCAGATCTCTATGTATTAACGAAATAAAAATCATTACTAATGCAAAACAGTTATAAGCAGAATCCTGATAGAAGCTATAAGTAAAGTCTTGTTCTATAAATAATTTAAGTGCAACTAGGAACCATTTATCTAAAAGGATAAACAGTGATGGTTCAGGGAATGCCCAAGTTTCCTTCTTTTATCAAATAGTGAACATCACCTAAAAGAAGACCAATTCAAAGGAGAGACATCATGTGTAGTGACCATTTACTTACTTCACAATTTCAAAATAAATAAGGGTGAATAAATTTGCGTTAGTTACTAGCACTGGCATTTCAACATATATTAATAAATCTAGTGTCTCAAGAACGTTTACAGCAATAGAAAAGAAATAATCACCATGCAAAAAATTAATGAAAAATTAAATATGCTAAAGTGAGACTAACCATATCTTTGGACACCTCCCATGGTGCACCAATTATGACCTCATCCACATAGCGACATGCTAAAACACTCAGACTTCTTTCATGAAGGTTCATGATAGGACGATGTGATCCTCTGGTTGCACTACAAAGAAAGAAATTACAATATAAAATTCCCAAACATTACCACCCTGTATGAAATATAAACAACCAAAATTAGATGCTGAAATTTTACTAATTCAAATTTAAAACTTACAATTGAACGCAAAAAGAGTTTCTATTACTGTAAAACAGTTTTTCGTAATGATGCAAGCCCAATAACTATGGAGCCTCACTCAAACACCATAACAATGCAACAAATAAATAGAAAAGATACATTAATCTTTAATACAAAGTTAGACATAAGAACAGACAAATATTTCACATAAAACAAAATGATCATAATCCTTCAGCATTTCAGAGACAAGACAACCACATGAGAAAATCGTTAGCTCAAATGATCAAATAGAAGCCAACAACATACATAAAACCTTGTGTTTAGAATTTTATATCACCCTATAATTCTGAACAGGCTTGAAATTAAGCAATTACTTGCATCATATCTACACACAAGGTGACAAAAGTACCATTAACCTTTTTTTAATTGAGACTTCCTTCGTAGTACAATAGATGCATTTAAAGTTGCAATTAAAATGGTGCAAACAACTCCCAAGAACAGGCCCCAAAATAACTGTATCACCCCCTTATAATTTCAATACGAAGTCCCCCATGGCAGATTTTACATAAACCACCGTCGCACTAGCACTATGGCAATGCAACCTCACAAGGGTGGCTCCATGACAACCACCTGACAGACACTAGATCAGAAACTAGACTGGAATGAAAATTTATTAATCAAATCCCTAATTTCCAATAAGTACCAGTATGATAGTAGAATGGACAAGGGGAAAATATACAATTACTGAAAAAACACATAGGAGTTCAAAGCCCTGTCTCTCTCATAGTTCCATTCCACCCAATATTAATTTTCATCAGCTTACTTCCCGAATCATTTCTTGCCTGCTATATAGCAGACTAACTAATTATAAGCCTCCTCCCAACTGACAATAACACCTCCACATCAACGACATCATAGTGTCATAGCAACCCAATGACTAAATTCAACCTGCCCGCCCACCCGCAGTCATCTAATATGTCAGGCCCCCATGAAATGCTACTTTGTACAAGTTTTTTCCAGCCTGCTCACATCATTTAGATGACACTTCATGATCACACAATCATCATATATTAATTTTTTCTAGTATTGGTCTTTCTGTTTTTACCTTTCTTTAAATATCAAGAATGTTATACTTTTCATGAATTTGATATGTCAAAAAATAGTTTAATTGCTTCACTTTAGAAATTTTTTATGCATCTGATATTTAGTATGGCCAAATGCATCTGACATTCACCAATTATCCATCCAGCTAACTTCCATGGTGAATTTCCTGGTTGCCTCTATGCACCATTGATAACACTGATAGTAGGTATAAAATTAAAATTTCAAAAAATAAATAAAGAAGGTGAAAAAGGAGATATAAAGGTTAACAACCTGACTGTCTGATCGGTGTGTATTCCAACAAGAAGAAAATCTCCAAGATCCCTAGCAAGCCTCAAGATCTAGATAAGATAAAGGTCAGTCAAAATATCCAGTCAGATATACATTAAAACAATCCAAATGGAAGTAGTAGCATATAAGTAAAAAGTATTGCAAGGTCCCAGTATATAATTTACCACATTACACCCTCCCAAAATAACCTCCATCTAATACATAGGTGTTTATTTTGCAAGATATAACAGTTAGGAAAATGACAATATATTATCCAATAAGAGCAAGACCACAAAACAGGATATTAGTTATCTTATGTTTCTTTCTCACTACCCACCACTCAATGTTGAGACACAGGCATTTGATTTGACACAGGTTCTTGTTTGGATTACTTAGCAATAAAAACAGCTTACAATCAATATATTACTAAGCTGAGAGAGATTTTGAATAAGAGGCTGCTTTTAGGTATATGTATGTAATACCAGAGTCTTTAAATTATACCTCCACATGTCCAGCATGAAAGAGATCAAAAGCACCATCTATATATACAATGCGAGAATCAGGTCCTGGACCCTGGAACAGCGTGAATAAATTATCAAGTGACACGAAGAAATTACTAAATACAGGTACAGCCAACACAAAGCATGGATCTACTTAAAGTTATTTGGAGAAAAATGTTACACGATCTCAAAGTACCACAATAACATATATTTCTATAAGCAATGGGGAGAAATAAACCAACCATAATATTAATCAGAAGACCAAATCAGCAACTTGTACAAAGAGATATGTGATAGTTACTGCCATAACTCTCAGCAAATGGAATAGGAGAAAAAACAGAGACGAGCTCAAAAGAGCTAACCCTGTCTGCTTGAGCTCTTTCGAAAAAACACTGGCTTGAAAAAGAGCTAGACGCACACACTAAGAAACTTGGCAGAACACCAAAAAGAAGCCAAGCGATCGACTTGATCTCAAATTAAATGGAACCACCCATTTAAATTCTAGCACTTTTCTCAAACCATTTACACCAAAAATTGAGAAGTGAACAACGCCAAATCCCTTTAGCAACAACATTAATTTTGTATAATTCTCAGGCCAGTTTTCCTGTCAGTTGATTTTCAGGTAAAAAAAATATTGCTAGCTCTTCCAGGCCACACGTTTCTATACACAAGTCTAAAGCCAAATTAAATTCTTAAAAGTAATGTACATGAGAAGGAAATAAGAAAAAAAAAATGCATTTGTCATGATCAAAGACTCGTCTTATAGACCAAAATCGTGGTGTGAAGTGAAATACATGATTCAAGCATCGCAAAGACTAAAGGCTTCAGAAATATTGTAGAGAACTAAGGAAGTTGATAGCAAGCTAAGAGTAGTAAGAAATCAGAATGAAGATTTTGCATGAACATACCCTCCCATTTGAGAACTGAACAATTCTACGAGATGTTGGCAGAAAATGAGATATTCGAGTTCCACTTGCAGTTGCTGCAGGTGAACCAGCTTCAAACTTTGGACTGTGGCCGTTACTGAACTGTCTTTGTAAAGAAGAATGATTGTGACTGTCGCTTATAGACCTTTCTCTCACACAGAGAAGCATGCGACCTGGGTAAGAAATTATTAAATACTTCAACTTTTAATATATGTGAAGACTATAAGTGAAACCTATCAGAAAGAAATATAACCTTAAAAGGAAAAACATTAACACCAGCTAAAGTGTAAATGTATGCTTGCATAAAGTAAACATAAACAAAAAATCATTTAGAATGGAACAATTAGTAACAATAGTTGCTGGTACCATGAGAATGGCCTAGAGGTTTCATCACACTAGGTGGGCATAACCACAGTCCATGGAACAATGCAGAGTAAGGAAAGCAGTCTAAAGAAAGGGTAAGATCTGAAAAGTCTTCTAAAAAATTTAGTCAATTTGTGAGAAGGAAATGTGTTGCATAATTAGATAATTTGAGAACAAAGATTCACCCATTCACCAAAATTTCCAAATTAAGCTTCACGGAAAAACAAACCCAAATGGAAGGAAAATATGTTAAATTCAAGGTCCATTTAACATTTTGCTTATATAGATTGAAAAAATATATTCGAGAGAAGAAAAGGAATATAAAGTTTAAGGAGTGATGATAACTTATTGTCCATCAAACCAGAAAAAAGATGTAATGGATGGACGGATATATATGGGATAGGATCTCTTGGTATAAGATTAAAGACTTGTACCAAATATTAACTGTCAATATCAAAAGATGTAATGGCCCAAAAATACTTGAACAAAAAAATTAAAAGAAAAGATAGCATGTGATTTGTTTTAAAGCATATCTTTGTCCCTTCTTTTTGCTTCCATTGCCCCATATGCTCCCACCAATACCGGGGAAGCAATAATAAACCCCCAATGGTAATGAAATCTTCACAATAAATTAAATAGTTACATTCATCTGAAAACAGTTCACAAAAAATGAAAGTGTTTTCCAAACATTTAATTTTTTTAGCATGACTAACCAACCAGAGCACAGCAAAGATAGTGGTTTTATTTTCAGATAAAAGATTTCAAGCATTGAGTAAGATTTGCAGTATTAGCAGAAACAGAACTGGAATAGATGAAATTGAGATGGATTGATTTGTAATAAAAATAAATTATTAACTGTAATTTATGCAAGAACAGCTCTTGCCAATTACAAATTCCTGCAAAAATACAAATTTGGTTTTAAACAAAGCGAGACCGAACTGACAAGTGGAGTGGGATAAAAATGATGGAAGATCCAACGGCTAGTTGATGGTTGCAGCATCCTGCGGCAAATCCACATTGGCAGATTAGAAAAAGCACTGCAGCAGTTCAGAAGGAGGAGCTGCAGTGTGTACCCTTCTTCGACTAGGCCACTGTCTGAAATTCATCCTTTACATGGGATTGCTAGTAACTTTTAGTTTTGCCCAGGTTCATGCAGAAGGGAAAGGCCCCAGCCTAACGTGACTTTTCTTAACTATTTATAATTTTTGGTCAAAGTAATATAAACTGTAAGATTTAGTTACATCATCAACAGTTTAGATTTATACACGTGAATACTGTCAATGGTCAATGCATACATCTAAAAGTCACAATCTCTTTAACACAATCGACAAAAAGCATATTCGAAAGTATTTGTATCCAATTATTTAATGGAAACTCTACAGTAGAGACAATTAGCATGAGCAGTCGCATGATAACCAAAGAAAAAATGTAAAGCAGTATAAGTCTAACCAACAATATCAGTGCTTGAAACCCCTTCAGTGCGCTTTATCTGCTTATACCGACCAGCCTTCTTAGCATGAGCATAAGCATCGGTTCCATCCGGAAGAACGCAAGGATCGTCCCCATGAATAATGAAATCTATCTTGTACTCATCAAAAAGCTTCTTCATGAACTCCTCAGTTATCGCATAGGGAGCTTCAGGAATAACCTCATCCACCCACTTCACCGCATTCACCATCATCAACCTAACACAACAAAAACACACTAAACGCCACATCAAGATTAAAACAAACAAACAACCAAATTTCAATAAAAAACTAAGAATCCGGCTCCTCTAAGGTAGGCAAGATTACTATGAGTAATATGAGGCATTAATAAGAAAATCAACTGTGAATACTTTAACCAAGGTTTTTAAAAAAGGGTCCACAAACATTGCGCTCAACGTCAAGGGCTTCCGCCAATTCCACCTCGTTGTAGCTACTTCAAACCATGAAGAAGGTGAAAATCCGTGACCACACTGTAAAACTCTGATTTTAACACATCTGTGATTCGTTATACTCACGCCTATGACATAGACCGTTTCATCAACCACTGAGATCACTAATTTTATTACTCAAATTGCGGACATTAGAGGAACCGGATCCCAAAAATAAACAAACAACTAAACGGCATTCAAAACAATGCCAAAATCGCAACCTACAAGATCACCACCCCAAAAGAAACAGTAAATTAAATTACAAAAGGGAACTCAAAGATGAAACCTTTCGTGAAGAGGGGTAACGGGAGGACCCTTGTTGGCAATGATCTCGGCGTCACTAACAACCCCCACAATCAACTGGTCACCCAGTGCACGAGCTTGGCGAAGGGCATTGCAGTGCCCATAATGCATCATGTCAAAGCAACCATCCATGTAGACACGAACGGGTTTCTTGTTGCGTCTCCGGCTCTTCCAGAACATTCCAAGCTGGCTAGAGTATGCACCCAACAGTGACACCCCCACGATCACCCCTCCCACCATGCACGTCACCACCCATTTCGTCGCCGTCGCCGGCTTCTCGGTCACCGCCTCGTAACTACCCATTTTCCCTCTCTCTCTCTCTCTTTCTCCCTCTCTCGATGCCGATGTCTGTGTATCACCGCTTCTTCTCCTTCCTCATTCGTAGCACCACACACAAATGGAATGGAATGGAATGAAAAGCGTAGCGAATTGGAATTGCGAAAGCAAAATATTCGGCACTGGTGCGACAATTCTAATTCTAAGATTCCGTAAAACTGGGCCAAATGTCGGGTTTGGGTATTTGTTCAAACCGAACCGACATGTTCGAGACACAGCCCATGGTTTGTCTTTTCTTATTTAAAAATTATCAATATTGATTTTACTTTCTGCACCTCCACAATCTCTTCAGTATCAGATTAGATGTTTCAGAAACTTTTAGAACAATTTTTTTAAAAATTTGGAAACAATATTTTCAGAATATAATTTTTAAAATAATTTTTTTGGAATGTGATTTTTAGAACAAAATTTCTGGAATACAAAAAGTACATTCCAAAATAAGTATTTTAGAATAGAATTTTCGAAATACATTTTTAAACAGATATATAATGTTTTTAAAAATGAGTTTTCCCTACTTTAAATGTGTTTTCATAATTCATAAAATATGTTCTGGAACAATTTTTTTTTCTGCATTTTCTCTTTTCTTTTTCTTTTGTATTCCCTTCTTCTTTCTTTGCGGTAGCGGTGATGATGGAAGTGATAGAGATAACAGCGGTGATAATAGCGACAGGAGCAATGGTGTTGTAAACTAGTGGAAAAGGTGTTTGAATCTTTTTTCTTGTCGTAGAGTGCAGTTAACAGTTGTTAGGTGCAGGAAATAATAGTCTTTTTGCGTTCAGGGTACAAATATAGGCCCAATTATAGCCCATGGGCTTTTCTTCGTCGCTCTTAACAAACCTTGGTCAAGACATTTTACCATTGCATTGCCTCTTAAAATCAAGATATGACATTCTATAAGATATAAATTAGGGTTAATTATGTTATTGAGACTTTTGAATTATGTCAATAAATGGTTATGTGTAATAAAATTATTGATTAAATTTATAAATTTTGAATGTAAAAATACGTCTTAATTAAAACTTTTATTATTTAAATATAATTTCATAAGTTAATGTTTTTCTTTTAAGTTGTTTGACAAAGTTTAAATTATTTGGATAAATATAATATACAAAGTTTAAATTAAAAATATTTCAGAGACTATATGCTTAAATCTATTTTTTTATGTATTGTATTGTTTGTGCGAGAGAGAATATTTTTTAATATAAGAAATATTTTTAATAGTTTAATGGGAGTAATATGCCATGATAAAATTTAAAAGTAATCAAAAGTTTTTTTTGTTCTTTTTTAAATAATGTTGTCATATAGGAATAATGGAATTTAAAACTTTTAACACTTAATTAAGCATAATGATTCATCTATAATAAAATAAGACAATGATTTTCACGCAATGAACACAAGTTTTTTTTTTGTAATCTTAGATATGGTAAACTAACTTAGAAAACCTTAAAAATATGCACATCCATTCTAAGTCACTCATAACTAACTTAGAAATAATATTTTTAATTTAGATAAGCTTATCTTACCTTTCTGGAAAATATAGTCTAATATTTCTAACTACTAAAATTTATTCGTTATAAGTTCTAAAAAAAAGTATATTAGACTTAAAAACTTGATAAGTACCAGATATGTCATTTTGTCAATAGTTATTTAAAACCATGAAGATCATTTTTCTATTTATTTATTCACGTTTTCATAAAACAACTTCCATATTCAAAATTAAAAAAAAAATGTTGAATAATTTATTAAAATTTGTGATAAAAAATCATAATGGTAGTATTAAGATTTCTCATCACACAAATTTTCTAAACTTTCCATAAAGTGCGAAAACTATTTGCATATGACTAACATAACATTTACATTATTCCAGGTTTCCAAAAAACAAAATCTTAAACATTATAATTGAACAAAAACCAGTTAAGGACACGTTCAACCAAAAGAAAATCATATTCATTTAAAAATGGTAAACAACTTGTAAAAACTACAAAAAACTTACCAAAGGCGCTACTAACTATAACAAAGAGTTTTTTCTTCCTGTATCCACAATTTCTTCGTGCACCCTCTCAAATTTTCAAAAAACTATTTTACCTGTAAAAGTAACTTTCGGAGTATATATTTTGAAAAATTTTCTAATAAGCTTTTCAGAATTTTTGGAACAAGATATTTAGAACAAGATTTTCAAAATAAAATTTCTGGAATAATTTTCAGGATTCATGAAATGTATTTCGAAATTAGTTTTCTATAATCAAACTTTCCGAAACATATAGAACTCCTTTCGGAATAAACTTGGTTCATACGAAAAAATACATATACTTCAAAAAAAATTTCTTCAAACACGATTAATCAATAGACAAGAACCAAAAGATATTTGGATATGATTAATGAATAGACAATTTTATCTAAAACCACAATTATTTGTTGGACAGTGTCATTCATGCATCTTCTATTTTGTTATTCCATCTTTTGACAAAGTTGACTTCTAAATTCTTTATATTCTTAAGGACTAAAGTAGATTATACAACAACAAAGAAATGACAAGGTAAAATTACATAAAGTGATAAATTTTCTTTGAATAATAATGTGTTAATTACGATAATGAGTTTATTCCTTTTTTCGTGATTAGTAATTAATCTCATAATGTAAATGTTAACTTAATCTTAAATAATATAACTTCCGATCGACTTAATATTCACTTGCCACTCATTCCATACATCAAAGAAATAAACCGTAACATCATATTGAATTAATTTATGAATCAATTATCTCAAGCAGAAAAACTATTAAAAACTTAAATAGATGCATATAATCCATTATTACCTAAAAATAACGAACTAGATATATATGAGTGATAAAACTCATGTAACATCGATCGAATTGATTAATTTATATCTTTAATTGATCAAATTAGAATTTCATCCATTAATAGCTCATATATTAATCAACACACGTTAAAAATAAAAAAAGTTAATTCATCTTATAATATAAAACATAAAATTAAGATTATTAAGCTTTCCATTCTAGTTTCAAAATGTAGTCTACAATCTTGAGGAACCCTTATCAAATAATGAATTTTTTTTATATGATTGAATATATTGACATGTGACATGATGAAGATGGTTTCATTGATATGTTTGGTAGAACACATTGTTTTAACATGGGTTGTGGAGGATATATGAAGAAGGTATATTATTTATTTGTTTATTTAAAAGGTGGTAGAAGAAGAAGAAGAAGAAGAAGAAGAAGTGACATGAAGAGGAAGAAGAAGAAGAAGAGAGAGAATTATTTGCACTTGATAGGAAAAAGACGAAGGAGTAAGTAGAAAAGTGAAAATGGTGTTAGCAAAGTCCAAAAACATGGTGCAAGCAAGTTAGCTTTAAAAGCAAAGACAAAACATGTATCTCATCAATCTATCGCCAACTTTCTCTCTCACTTTGTTGTACTAGAGCATGCTACAACACAACACCCACGCCACCAGGCTCCACCACTTCAACAAGATAACCGGCGAGGACCAAGGAGGAACCACTGTCCCCTCGGTTCTTCAACCCCAACACAACATTTTGCAATTTCAATTTCAACCATTTGGACTTTTCCCATTGTCATCTTCCACCCCCCTTAAGCCTTGCCAAAGTTACATCATTCAACAAAACTTTCTGGTTTAGTGTGTTCAATAATGGCTTATTTGTACTTTCATTTTTACTGCATGGTAACTTTTAATCTTTTACATTAATGGGTGAAAGGTATATTTTGAAGAGATTCGCACAAGAGATGCAATACCAATGAAACTTGAGTTTAACTCATATAAGAGAATAATACTACTTCTAACTCAATGAGCTTGTGAATCTTGTTTCTTATAATATATTCAACTTTTTTTATTTCTGCTCACTACAAGATTTTTTTACCAACGAAATTTGACTGACAAAAAACAAATGTATTGTAAAGTCAAATTTATCCATGAATTTTACCTATAAATTTTATAGATTTACAACTATTGATGTAAATATTTTTCGGTGACAACAATGCAAGGATGGAGCAATGGTGGAGGCCATGACAAGGTGGGGCCAACGTTGGAGGAGGAGGAAGAGGAGAAGAAAAAAGGAAAAAGAGAGTCGAAGGCGACAAACGCGACGATGACAACGATCTAGTAGAGGGTGAGAGGAGGAAAAAGAAAATAAAAACAAAAAAGAAGAAGAAGAAAAAAACTCAATCATGACATTTATTAACGGTCAAAATCCTTCAATAACTACTAATGAATATGACCAATGGATTTGCGACCATCGATAATTAACAACATATTTTGTGTCCTCATTAATTTGTAATAATTATCTAATTGTTCTTACGAAACAATTTATATTTTGCAAAGTTTCTAAAGAGGTCATCCACAATCTTCACTTCAAGGGTATCTCATCCTCAACTATCGAATCAGGGAAGTGCATGTAAAATACACTTTGATACCAAAGTCAGTCCGAGATAAGGGGTCAAATGTTAAAGTAAAAACTTAAGCATGTACTTTGTAAAACGTTACTTTTATATTAGGGTTCATGGGCCTTTCTTGGTTAGGTTTTGGTTTAGTTGGCTTAAATACATACTAATTATAACAGGCTATGTAACCTTGTTTAGTGATTAAGCTGATTTGGCTTTGTCGGACAAGCCAAACACATGTCGTCTTACAGGGTCAATATGTGTCCGACCAAATTTTGTACTCAATATCCTCTTCAACTAGGTAATCTTCAATAACCTCTAGGGTCGTATACCCTAAGAGGACAGAGACGGATAGTCCACTAATAATGAATATGAAATTTAAATTCATAATTGGATTTTTAATAATTGTATAAATTTGTTAAATATTGTTGATTGCATTGTGAGATTTGAATGTTTTAGATGTGTGTGAGAAACGTTAAAGTTGATGAAATGAGAAAATCTCAGTGATGAAATGGTTGAAGCCTGATCCATCAATATCAGTGAGTAGCAAGAGGTGGGAGGACATGTGGGTCAAAATCAAGTTTTGTCTTAAGGTCAGCAATGTCGACTAAGGCTTCTGAAGTGAATCTACTGTGTGAGATCTTCATCACACAACGTCAACACCAACGGATTTTTTACTTCTCACAAACATACCTATCTCAAAATATTATTATTCATATTACAAGAGTGTCTTCGGGGAATATAAATAGTTTCAGTAAAGTGTACAATTTATGTTTCCGATGTTTGTATTTTTCATTTTATTACATCTTACCTTTTTCATTAAAAATACTATACACCTGATGTTTTTAATTATTTAAACACTCGTTCAGGATTAGATATGATTAAAAGATTATATGATATGATATAATAAAAATAAATATTAATTATATTCTATGTTTCGTATGTACTATGACCGAGATTGAATAGTATTATGTTATGTTACAATGAGATTATAATATCAATGGTAGTAACAATAATGATAAGATAAGTAATGGAGAGAATAATTATGATCAAAAGTGAGGTATACAAAAGTAGTGACAAAAATAAAATGATAGTAAAAGTAAGTTAACTTATATTACTACTCTTTTACTCACACACATTAGCATGATAATAAGAAATGAATTAGCAAGACAAAATGATAAGATTTTTTTTTTCATTAACATACTAAACAATTAATGACGGTATCGTAAAATACTTATTATACCTCAGACAGATAATTAATCATAGTTATATTTTTATTATCTATTAGAAATAAAAAATATAATTTACTTATATAGTTGGAAAAATATTTATACTTAATTAGTTTTGATTTTATAAAAAATAAATTAAAAATATATATTCTAATTATTAAAAAAAAATTGGAACAAAATTGAATTAAAAACACAAAAGTAAGGATTAAATCGAATCAAGAAAATATATATGGGGACTAAATTGGAATTAAGACACTGATATTGACACGTGTAACACTAGGAACTTGACACGTGACAACCAAAAAAATTACAAAAAAAAAAAATTAAAAAAAAAATGAGAGATCACATGTAGCATACCGGAGTTTAATTATTATTTTTTTCTTAAAGATACTTAATTGAGACACTCTTCAAAAGTTAGGACACAATTGCCTCTTTATCAAGAGAGAGTACCAAACTGACACACTCACACTGAAGTGGGAATCATTTAAGTAACTAGTAGAATTTGAAATTCACTAAAAAAGAAGGAAATTGAAATTTCTCAAGTTGTGGAATTGGTCATTACTTAGGACCAAAAAAGTCTACAGGTCCAAAAAGTCGACTCGGGTCAGGTAGAAAGTCTAGATGACTCGGTGCAGGCTAAAGGTCGAGTCGAGTCTATCCGAGCCAAAGGACGAGCTGAAGGTCAAGAAGAGTTGGCTAAGCCAAAGGTTGAGTACAGTCAGTCCTAGGAGGAAAGTCGAGCAGAGTCGACCAAGGTCGAAGGTCGAGCCAAGTCAATTTGGGCCAAAGGTGAAGTTGAGCCAGCTTAAGCCAAAAATCGAGTTGAGTCAGCTTAGACCGAAGGTCATACCGAGTCGAGTTCAGGTGTAAGGTTGAGCTGAGCCGACCCAAGTTGAAGGTCGAGCCTAGTCGATCGTGTTGTAGGTCGAGTCGAGTAAGTTTGGGCTAAAGGCCGAGTCGAGTCAGTTCGAGTCAAATGTTGAGTTGAGTTCCAAAGTTCAAGCTGAGTCATCTCGGATTGAAGGTATATAAGTTATGGTTTTGAGCTGAGTCAAACCTGACCAAAATTTGAACCAGGTTGGCCGGAGATGAAAGTCGAGTTGAGTTGGCTTAGACACAAGGTGAACTTGGATTGAATTAGTTTGAATCGATTCAAATTGTGTCGAGGTCTAATCAATTTGAATCGACCTATATCAAATTACCTAAGTTCGACTTAAGTTAAGTTAGACTCAAATATAAAGTTAAGTACGTCATAAAATATAAATAAAATTGTTTTATCAAAACAAAAAAAATTAAAATATAAAATATTTCAATTATTTAAAATATAAAGAGAATTCAATTTCAGATAATTAAATTACAATTTAATTATTAGGTATTTTAATTTGTTGAGATTATTGAAATCCTTTCACCAAATACAAGATTAAAATAAAATAAATATATGAATTAGATCATACCAGTCCATTTTTTCACACTAAGCCGATAGGGCAAAATGATTTTTTTAACAAGATACATGAACACTATAATTTTTTCATAATCATATATTGTTTCGACCTTAAAATCATAATTAAAGTCATGGCCAAATTAGAAACAAGAAAAACATTTAATCAATTAAATATTTATAATCAGTTATTACAATTACTTTAAATTAAAAAGATAATTTCCACCGAAATATTTTTTTAAAATACCACTGCATAATATGTATTTTTTGTTAAAAACCCATTTACGCACGCACATAAAAAAATATTTCTTTAATATAATTATAATAATTCAGGTGCATATTGTGACATGTGAACCATTTTCACTTGAACATAATCTTTGAAATCAGATTCTGTATGATGTATGTACGATGGGTGTTTGGATTATGCGATACTACCATACGTACAAGCTTCTATACATATTTCGTCAATATTTTTGTTCACCCACCTTTAAATAAGATATCGTGTAACAACGTATTTATAAATGGAACTCAAATTATATATAAATCATTACTTTCTCCGACAGGGTAATCATAATATTGATATACCATAGTTTGTGTTTTGTATAGAAAAATATTATTATGATATGCTTAATGGTTTCATATTATCTATATGTTATAATAAATGAAATATTTTTATATATTCTTTGTATTGACAAAATCCTAATTTAAATGTATATTTTTTTATTAATTTTCTAAGATGCCTTGAAAAATATATATTTGACCTTAATTAAAATATTTAGGTAGGTATTTAATTATAATAAATTTTATTTTTTATATGTATTAATTGTATGTTTGACATATTTTTGAAATCAATTATTTTAAAAATTGTTTAAATATTTTTGTTGAGGTTTTGTTTGAAACAGTGAATTAATGAGATTGTGTACTATATAGGAGTGTTATCATTTATTGAATGGTGACATTACTCTGAGCAAAATGTAGGCTTTTACTCACTCACGTGCTCCAACTTTTTCTCACGATCACTGACACTGTCATACACACATCATGTACCTTCTTTCTTTCTTCAATCTTATATAAGATCTGACTATAAAATTCAAAATTTATTTTTAGTAATTATCCAAGATCCTTGAACAGAGACATAGTTAATATATATACAGTTTAATTAATATTATGATATCTATCTAATATTATGATATCTATCTTTAGACGTGTTAGTTTGGTATCGATTTTTAAGGTGTTAGTTTGGTATCGATTTTTAAGATGTTAATTAAATCTTGATTTTTAAAAAATGTCTTAATTAGATTATTTTCAGCAACAAATTATTAACACCATTAACACACCATTAACCGTATTAATATTTAAAATAATTTACAAAATTAAGTATTGATATTTATATAAAAATTTAATAATAAAAGTCATGAATTAAGTTAATGACTCTAGTAATTTTTGTCTAAAAGAGATATGATTAAGAAACTTTTTCGAAAGTCAAAATTAAATTGACACATTTTTAAGAACGAGTATCAAACTGACACATTTAAACAAAAATTGGTACTATCCTGCTAATTAAATCTATATAAATAAATGTAAATATTTATAAATTTAATTAAAACAATTAAATTTATTGATAAATTAAATTTGACTAAAGTATTAGATGAAGAGACCTTGTATAGAAAGTACAGTTTCTACATTAAATAAATTTATTTTACAACTTTTTAACCTATGAAATTTTAATTGGACCAAGCTTTTTTAACTACTCTAATTGGTAGCGACAGTAGTATCAGCTGTTTAAAATATATATGATGTTTAAATAAATATTCAACTTTTTGAAAGCGAAGTGTAATTTGTTATGCATGGGTATTAGCAGTATGGCACAGAACACGAGAATGGTAGAAATAAAAAATAAATAATTGAGAGAAAAATGTACTTTATTATATAATATAACAAAATATTACCACTGAACTAAAATGATATTTACCTTTTTTATTTTCTTTAGACAATGCAAAGACGTTTACCTTTTCAGTTCACAAAAAACAGTGCATAGGTTACTATTGGCTCGAGAGAATCTAAATAAAGACAAAAATTAAATTTTAAAATTTTGTTTTAACTTCTGAAAGACGTGTGCCTTTTCCCCCTTCATTTTTCTAACTTTACAATTTCTCTTTAAAGAAAAAACACCAAAATTTGGGAACTTTTATTTTAGATTGGTTTTGTTGTATAATTTATATACATATCAATTTTGGAACTAAATTTATAAATGATTTCTTATTCTTACAGAGTTAAACGATTTTTAGTTTAATTCGTCTTTAAGAATTAGTTAATTCTATCGAAAGATATTTTTCAAACAACGCAATCACTGATGGTGTTTAATATTTAATTATTGTGAACACAGTCAATTTGTATTTTTATCATAATTTATATTTTTAACGATTATAAACTTATTAAATATTTTTACGAAAAAATAGTTGAAATTACATAATAAAACATTATGAATATCTTACCATTTTGAAGGATTATCATTATATTTATAATTTTAACCCTTTATATTTAAAAATGATTTACATGGTTTTATAGAAAAAAGTTTAGAAATATCAAAATGTGTCAATTTAACTCATACTTGTTAATTTATTAAAAATTGACGTGTCCTAATACTAATTTTAACATGTCCTAATACTAAACTATCAAAGACTTTTATCAATATTTGCTTTGGGCATTTTAAATTTTTTTTGGGTCTTTATGCCATTTGGGTAACACACTTCAATAAAAAGATTATAATTCATAAATATTTAATAACCACCAAAACTTAAAAATACCCAATATTCTCAAGTTAGGTTTATTGAGACCAATTTAATATCTTCATAAACAACGTTTCAAATCTTTCCCTTCACAACATTTTTGCAATATATTTCAATATAACTAAAAAAAATGATTTCTGCATGCAATTTCAATCAATCTAAATAATGTAGTCAAATTAGCTTTTTTTACCCTAAAATATTATATTTTTATAAGGAATTATTACTATGAAAGAAAAAGTAAAACCAAGAATGTCCTAATTTTCCTAAAAAACATAATTAAAAAATTCAAATGCATCAATACAAATTTAATACAACAAATAAACTTAATGTAGTAAATATTATTTTTTCTGGTTACTGAAATTAAAATTCCAAGACGTTTTTCGTTTTTCTTAATCACGTTTTCAATAATAAGGGTCAACTTTTGGGGCTAAATTGATCTTAGAATATTAAGATCCAAATATTCCCATCATTTTTGTCAAATTCAAGACTAAATTAACGTTTATAAATTATTACAGTAAAAATTAAATATTGATAGAAACATAAATATGATGAATCATAACCCGTTCCAAAGTTGCATTGGTGTGAATGTAAGTACAACTTCACCGTTCTTTCAAGGAAAGGAAACATATGCTCGTAAAACTATACTTCAATAAACTATTGTTCTTGGAATCCAAAACCCTTTTCAATCTCTGTCTCATATGGCTTGGATAGACATCAAACTTTACCTAAACATTAAAATTAATTTTATATCACTTCTTGGATTTAGATTATGTTTGGAGAATAAATTTAACTTTGCAAAATATTTTAAAAAATATGTTTGTAAATTTATCAAGTTTTGCTAAAACCAAAAATCAAGATTTACTACAAGAAATATGGTTATTATCTATGTCAATATCTCATTGGTAATGGACATTTTGAGTAGGTAATTTGCATTAACGAATTACCTAGAAAATAAATTTTGTAGATAATACGTTGTTAGATAACTTTATCTATAAAAATATGTGTTGTAAATAATTTACTTATGATCATTATCTATGAAATTGGAACATTAATTATCTACAAAAATATTCGTCATAAATTTTTTCATCCGATATTCAAATTATCACCATTTACGAAATGAATATCACTTTTAAATTAAGTGGTCAATTTTAATCCATTAGTACTAAAAAATAGTGGACATGAGTAATATTAAATTTATTTTCTTTTAAGAATGTTTGGTTGATGTTAGAATCATATATAAACAAATAACTTTTTTACTAAAAACATCAACTAAATTATTGGTAAACACTAATTATCAATAATTAG
>Ga0099823_1001969_pt1 | contig 17975 bp, 10 predicted proteins | sample CowpearedBW_FD_76831 | JGI IMG/M metagenome (GOLD analysis project Ga0099823, IMG submission 76831) | Root nodule microbial communities of legume samples collected from California, USA - Cow pea red BW | ecosystem: Host-associated > Plants > Roots > Nodule | place: USA: California | collected...
TAAAAAAAAAACAAAATGAAAGAATTAAGAAGAAACTAAAAGATGTTTGTTGATGGTAAAATAGATTGAGGATTATTTGAGAAGAATAAAATTTATTTCTTGAAACTGAGCTAGATTTAACTTAGACTCACTTTTTTGTATTTTATTGGTTAAAGGACACAACATTTCTTAATTTTGTTTTACTTTCTTTACTCCCTAATGTTAAACACCGGAGTGAAATATGTATTCTAAATTCAAATATTAAACTGATGTCGTGTAAATTGTGAGGTTAGAAATTAAAGTAATTTGCCCATGATTTACTCAAAATGAACAATACATAAAAGATCACCGTGATCCATGATTGATGCTCCATGACATGAGAATTAAAGCAAAAACACATGCTATAGATGATATTATTTAATCTTGAAATCAATAACAAAAGGGGATGTAGCTCAGATGGTAGAGCGCTCGCTTAGCATGCGAGAGGTACGGGGATCGATACCCCGCATCTCCATTTTTTCGTAAGCTTTTTCTTTTTATAAAAATTAACATTACGGTTTTATGCAAAGAACATTAACGGAGTAGGATGTAGCTCAGATGGTAGAATTCTCGCATGTGAGACGTACAGGTATCGATACACGTATCTACATTTTTCCGTAAGCTTTTTCCTTTTATGAAAATTAAACATTCTGGTTTTATGCAGAGAAGAGTAACACCTGGTGATTTAGTTCATCCTTTTTCTATTGTTAAATTCTTCGGTACAAACTTTTCTAGTTAGCTACTTACAACACTGTGCTCTTCGTTCTTCGTTTTCATAATTGAGCTATATTGTGCATGCTCTGTGGTTTGTAGCCACTGCATTGACTTTGAAATTGCTGCAAGTTCTTGATGAACCCCTTGTTCACACTAGCATGTTTCTTCACTGAGGTGGGGAAAGAAGGAATTGACCATTGGACAATCGTAATTCAGATCAGCAGGTTTTGCAATTTTATGCCTTCATACATATCAAACACCTCTTAGGTCAAGAATTTCATCAAATAACAAAGTGAAAGGATCATGATTCTTACCACTCTTGATCAATCAACATTTCATCAGTCAGTCCAAACCGTCTCAGCTCCTCTTCATCATGATGCATCAGTAAGCTATACCTGTTCATGCGCAATTCTCTTAGGTTCCCAAAAGCTATTAATCCAATAAAGTACGCAAAAAAAATGAATGTACACCTACCTTCCTCCATGACCCTTTTCCATGACAAGCATATTTCCATTGCCTAAATTGTTGAGACCCTCAAACTGTTGAACTGTCCACTTGTACCACCTCATGAGAAACACTCGAAGTGTTAGACCGTGAGACACGATGATCAAGTTCATCTCTGATTCCCTCTCCTCCGGTGGTTGATACCGTCCAATACTAATATCCGTTCTCAACGTCTCTCTGAATCCTTCAACCACAAGTACAAAACCCTGCATCAGTACTCAACTATTCAAAACTTTGATTCCGGAAGAACACATGCGTATCAATATTACCAGTGATTCTATCATACACATCAGCCGCGGATTCTCCATTTGGAAATCGGTAGAAGAAACGGCCATAAAGCTGCCGTAGTGCCTTTTCCAGTCGCATCGTTTCTCTGTTTTGAAAATTCCCTTTTGAAATCAAAAAAAAAATTAGGGAACTGAAGTGTAAAAAAAAAAAAAAAAAAAAAACTCACTCCGTCGATGACTACCAAAATCTTGTTCCCGAATACGAGGTTCTTCCCTGAAACCAGCGATTCTGGAACGGTCAAAGGGACGAGCGAGGTGCTGCAAGGTTTGAAGGGTCCTTCGATACGGCGAGACGTAGAAGTAAACCTGCCAGTGTTGGCCATGTTCTTTCTCAATCATTTGTTTTATCCTGTTGCCGCATGCCTCGGCTTGTGCCCTCCCTTTCTCAGTGAGCGATATCTTTGGATCGGGTATCCTTGTGTACACGCTCTCATCCACGTTTCCTTCGCTCTCTCCGTGCCTGACAAGGATTATCCTTCGAGGCCTGGGCGGAACAGCCACGCCGGAAGCTGCAACAGGAGGGTTGCTCAGAAGAATCTTCTCTGAAACTCTGGCTAGGCCATTCAGTTGGAACGGCTCTGTTTGGCTGTGACAGCATTGGATTGGTGAGAACGCGCTTCTTTTGGAATTTGGTTTTGTTTTATGGCGTTTTTGTTGAGACAAGGGGAGAGATGAAGTGGGAGATGCTGAGTAAGGGAAAGGTAGCACAGCCATGGATGGTGACGATGTGGTGAGTGATGAAGATGGTAAATTTATTAGAAAAAAGAAAAATGATTGAATGTTCCAACCTCACATCATCTAATTTTTGTTGAATTGCTGTGTTTGCGGTGGAGATGAGAGTTTGTGTACTGTTACGGATGATGAATAGTGTGAGTAGTAACGGATCCTCACTGTGGAATGACAAATGGCAGCACAGTTATGGCGCCATGTTGCGATGTTTTAGAGAAGGGGAAACTTAGGGGTTTCTCCGTGCACCCCCAACATTCCTGTATACCCCAAAATTACAGTTTTGACCCTAAAATTACATTTTTTGGAGAAGCCAAGGCCCGAGCCTTTTTCAAAGTACCTGTACAACCATATATGTAAGTTAATGAAATTTAGTCAAATTAAAAGAAAAATCATTTAAGGTAATTTATGTCTGAAATTAAAATATCAAACAGAACTTTTTTTTTTATAAAAAATTGAAAAAATCATGTTTTTTTGGGTCACTGCTATTTTAAAATTAATACAAGCGTATTTTGCATTCCATTTTTTTTTTTCAACTGAATGAACGAATGAAAATTATTGGAAAAGTCTTACTCTCGCTTGACTTCACTTTTTCTAGAGCTTTTGTCGTCATTTTAAAGTATAAAATAGATAAATTCAAAAATAAATATTATTGTCCGCCCAATTAATTCTTTTATCTCTTAGAAAAAATATTTATTACTTAAAAAACAATAATAATTCAATAAATAATGTTAAAATATTAAAAAATTAAAAAATTTATTTGGAAAAGTATTCATCTTACTATAATATAGTTGCCCCAACTTATATCTTGAAGTTTTCTTTAAAAGAAAAAATCATAAGAAAATATAATTCTTTTGAGGATAATGATATTATGATTTTCATTTTTATACTTTGAACTTTTATTTTGCGAGTTTAATGTGAACTATTGATTAATGTACTATTATCTTTTTCTTTGAAAGAATCAATAATTCATACTAAATTACATCAGAATAAAGTATGAAAGTCAAAAATTCTAAAAAAATAGTTTTTTTCGACAAAAAGAGCTTTAAACTAGGTAAAATTATTAAAAAAATAACTCTAATAAAATGCTATAAATATTGTATTTAACCATCTCCGTTAGTTGAGATTTGTTAGAAATAAAAAATTTATGGATGACACGCATTAGGTAAATAAAAAACAGTTATAGTTCCATGATCTTGTTAACTTTAACGGACAACTAAAGAATGTGTTTGAAAGTGTGTCTTATCCAATAAAAAAAAGTGTGTATCAGAGAATATACTATAAAACATTAAAATACACAATTTAGAGAGATAAATTTCCACTCTCCCCGGACATTATTACTAATAAAAAATAAAATTTATGTACTTGAAAATATTTAGTTGTTGTAAATTTTAATTATAATATAATCTATAGATGTATGTATACATGCCAACATATTGATTTTAAATTTCAATTATATAAAGTAAAGTAAATGTTTTTCTCATACAACTACAGATATTTGCCTTTCCTTTTAGCATTAAAGGACAACAGTAAATGGTATTCATAAATTTCGAATTACAATATAGTAATTTCACAAAAGAACAAATACAAAGATTATAAGCCTTAGATGATTAAGTTGGATTAGGAATAAACAAAATCTGAAACCACAAGCTTCTCTGAAATCAAAATGCAACATTCATCTGGTTCCATTGGAACAGGTTTTTCGAAGAAGGATGTAACACTAAAAGCACATTCTTTAATCATTTAGAGAACACTCTTAATCTCGCCTCAAACCTTGGTTGCAGTGTATATATGGGATCTTCTTCTTTAATTAATCTGATTAATTATTTCAGTCTATATACTCCAAACACTACGCATGCATGCATGCAGGTCCTCGTGGGGCCCTCTCCTCTTAGTCTTATTTTCTGTCTCTAAATACCCTAAGACCCTTTAAACCCTTCATCGTTGATTCAACCAAAAAATAATAATTAGCAATGAAAACACACTCAGATGGACCAACAAGGATAACTGAAACATCCTTGGACAAGCACAAACCATCTTTATAAAACTCTCAGTTTCAGCTGCAAAAGGAAGACCTTAAATCCATTGTTATGTCATTTTCGATGGAGACATTTTCTTTGCCGCAGAAAAAAAGAAATATAAAAAATATACCTACATAATAACGAGTGGATAGATGAAGAGAAAGATCAGAAGAACAAGTCAAAGTTATAGTGTAACGATGTGTGTGGACCACTTCCTCACTACGGTCGGTTGGGTAGAGGACCAGCACTACGTTTCTTAAATTTGATATTAATGATCTTAATTTTGTTTTTCATTAATATCTTGTAAAATTTATCTGTTTAAAGTTTACTTCTAGCTAGGACCAAACTAGATATAATTTAAGAATTAATGATTGGTCTTTAAAAGTCTTCCTCAAACACTCTTTAAGGTAAGAGATGAAAGGAAAGTGTTTTCATACTTTTATCTCTTACAAATTTAAGTGTGACTCTAAGTTTGATATTGACTATAAATGAAAAAATAAAGTATTATATAAAAATAAAAATAAAGATCCATAAATTCATTATCTTAAAGTTTTGGATTGAGAATAGTATTAATGTTTTATGTGATTAAGTTCAGGTCTCATTGATGTTATATCTTTCTGATAAAATCCTTTTGTAAACCTAACATTATCATCATCACCGACTGTGGTGCCTTGTGCCCTGGGTAACGAGTAACGACCCATAGTTGATCTTCTGCATAAATCTAAAGTAATTGACAGATACACATTGTCGCTATATGTGTAGTGAAATAAGCTCTAAATAGCCAACACAATGAAAAATAATAAATTCATATTTCATTACTGAATTAAAACAGTTTTGTTGAATAAATTAACGAAACTAAAATAAGTAATATGGAAAATGTAATAACAATATATAAATCTTTTTACGTTCGTAATTTTTGTTTCATATAGAAAACTTGAGCAACTGCAAGCAGACAAACTTCAATATTAACGCTATGTTTAAAACGAAAGAAACACGGAAGAACAGACTGCAAAGGAAAGAAAAAAATTGAAAAATCAAATTCTTTTTTCCGTTTGGTATTGTCTGATGTAAGAAAGAAGTGTAGAAAAACTACGTAGGTCCGACGTTTCTTTAACAATCTTTTCATTTTGGAGTGAAATATAAAATTAATTGTAAATTAAAATACCAAATTATTTTTCCTATATACCATGCAAGTTATTTCCCTTTTCTTTTTTAACTTTATGAGAAATTAAATAAAAAAAATATTTTACATTACTTTTCTTATAAAAAAAGTAGGCTAGCTTTCTATTTCTTTTTCCTTCCTTTTTTTTTATACTTTTTTCTTCTTTAGTTTTCTTTTTCTAAATCATATTTCACAGAGTACTAAAAAAAAGGAAAGACTTTATTAGTTAGCTAACAAATAAGATTAATTCCTCTTATCTATACTTAAAAAATGAGAAATGAATAAGAAAATAATTATTTTTGGCTGTTTGATGAAGAGAGTGAGAAAAAAATAATAAAGAAAATAGGTTGAAAATAAAAGATATTATCCTTTTATTGAAAAAGAAAAAGAAAAGTATTTGAAGTGTCCCAACACATTTAGGAATATCTTCTATACAAAAAGAAAATTTATTGAGATTACAATCCAATATTTCAAATAAAGTTACGTTGAGCATGACCTTTGACATCACAATTATCATCACCAAATTATCATGACCAAATCCCATAAAAAAAATTCATAGCTTAAACATAAGGAAAAATGTATATTGTTATTAATAGTTAAGAAAATCTTTAATGATAGATTATGTCTCAATATCTCATAATGTCAAAAGTATTTTATTTAATTGTTGCACATCTATCTCATAACATATGCAATATTCAAAATTATCTCAATAATTAATATTTCTTATCAATAAAAGTGAATTGATTAAATAAACATGGAATACTTCAACTCATATAAAATCAGAAAAAAAAAGAGAGGTTTAATTCAGACAAAAGAATGACCCTCTTTAAAATCCTGTACAGATAACAACTAAAAAGATAGATAATAAAAAAGTTGAGCTAAAGTAAATCAACGGTTCTTCTTGCAGCCTACACACCAACATAAACTTGATCAATGGAAATATAAGTTTGGTATTTCCAAAATGATCTCACCTACTGATAAACATTTTATTTATTTTGGATTATATTCCATAAGTGAATGTCATAATTTTTATTTTTTCTAAGTTGAGTTAAAACCAGATATAGTGTAAAAAATAAACAAATTGAATAGAGCTGGTAAAATATGTCAGAATCTCACTATGGGATTGAAAACAAGTTGGTTTTTGACCCGACTTATTTAGAACCTGCTCACCATCCATGGTGAGTCAGGTTGACTCACCAACCCACAAATAAAAGGTCACACAAGCAATGGCGGAACTTCATGCAATATGTTGGGGGTGCCAAAATTTTGGTTAAATTATTCTTTGGTCCATTTTTTTGTCTAAAAATATCATGTTGATCCTCTAGTGTTTTTTAGTTTCAATTTGTTCTTGTTTTTATTAAAATTAATGCAATTTTATATTTTTTGTTAAATTTCTTGAAGCGGAACAAGAATTTTTCATCAAAATTGATACTACGATTATGCTAATTACACCAACAAAGAAAATCATTCACAACTTCATTTTTGATGAAAAATTCTTGATTTGATTCAATAAATTTAACGAAAAAGGTCAAAATTACATAATGTTTTAAAATTCGGACCAAATTGAAATTAAAAAAGATTAACTGACCAACTTAATATTTTTGAACAAAAATAAAAACCAAAAGAGTAATCCTAAAATTTTTATATAAACTAGTCAAAACATTGTATTTACATTTATTTATCATAATAAAAAATAATAAAATAATAAAATGACAATTATTATTATTATAATTATAAAATTAGATATATTTTTTTTATAATTTTAGTATAATTAATTTTCATTTATAATGGTTCCATTTAAAAAAATAAAAAATGATTAAATTAAACAAATAACCATTTAAAAAATAATTATTTTTATTTAAAAAATGTTTAAAAGATTAATTAAAAAATAAATGTGAAAAAGAAAACTTTTTCTTATATATATAAATGTGTAAATATTTATTAAAATGTTAAATTAGAAAAAAATTATTTAAAATCATATATTAAATTATATAAATGTAAAAAAAAAAATTTGGGGGACATTGCCCCCTTGGTCCCAACGTTGTTCTGTCGTTGCACACAAGTGTTTTTTATTAAGTTAGGTTTTGCATTTGAGTCATGTTAGGTTGTATTTATAGCCAACACATAGATAATTTGTATTTCTATGATTTTGATTTGTATTAAAGTTTATCTAAATTTTAATTAGAATTACAATAGTTTTGACTGAAAAAAAATAAAAAAAAAATTATATTTTTTTAATTAAGTTAGCTCGTGAGCTAATCCGTTTAACCCGCTAAATTGTTGTGGACTAAGTCGAATTCGTAGACTAAGTCGAATTCAAATTGTTTTAATTCGCTAATAAATAAACGAGTTGACTTATTAAATAATTAACCCATTATAAATCGAATAACATCAGACTAAATTACCCTTTTGAACAATTTTAAAATTAAACAACGTGAAAATACGAGAGGCGTAAGATTTAATTAATCTTAGTCGATCAATCTTATACATTAACTAGCATGATCGATTATTAATTTTATAAACAAACTATAAAAGTGTCGATTTAATAAAAACTTTGTCAGTGTCATATTGACGGTATGTCAGGAGCGTCACGTCACGTAGTTACAATATGAGAACTGAAAATATTAAAAACAAATTACGAAATTACATACAAATTAAAAATTAAAAAGTTGACGTATATAAAATAATTAAGTCCTAAATATAATTGAAAATTTAAAAATACATATAAATTTAATAAATATAATAATCAAGCAATTTCTCATCCATTATTTACTATTTGTTTCTTCAACGTTTTACGATAGCTTACACACTTTGTACAATTTCTCACACTTCATATACGTTAGTCATTCTCTCTTTAAGGATATGTGGGATAAGTATGATGTAATGCTTTTATTTAATATTTTAAGTTTTTTTTTTTCTTCTGGCAATAGGTTATAATTGTTGGTATGTGTATTTTTTCATTTATTGTGAATGCACATTTAAACGAAGATGATAGATGTGTTATCTTAAACTTTTAATTAATTTAGTTTCTTAATTTTAGAAATATGTGAATTTAATTTTTTTAACTAAATTTTATTAATTAATATTTCGAAATCATTTTAATAAATTTAACAAAATTTTATAAAAAGGACAAAATTTTTACATTCATAAACATAAGAGACTAAATTAGTTTAAAATTTAAAATATAGACTAATTTTAATTTTTACTAGAAATTAAGAAACTAAAATTTATCTTGATTTTGGTAAAGAATTTTCATAATGATTATGTATAGTAACGTTTGATTTTTTAAATTGAGTATAAAATAAGAAAGAACATGTACATATCCACTTATTTCCATGTTTCTATTTGAGTACCTTATTCATTAACTTATTATTTTAAATTATGTAAGTAATCTAAAATTTTACATTAGCTTACCATATTTTATTTTTGCTGTTGTATTTTTTATTTTTATAAATAAATTATTTAATTAATATATTAAAAATGTGAAGCAAGTACATATATATACCTTTTAATCGATAAGAAATGAGATAAAACAAAACAAAAATCATACTCTTTAAACATAAAAATCAATTTTTAATTTTTGGATTCAAATTTGTCTCTAAAGTCAATAAATATGTAATAAATCGAGTATTGATAAAATGGGTGAGGTTTTTTCCTTTAGAGAATAAGTTTTGATGGCATTATTACTTATGGTTATGAGATATTTATTGCATGTTGGGAATGAATGATGCTATTTTTACATATCATTACTTATATGATTGTTATACTTACCCAATTTCTTAACAAAAACAAATATATATATACTGAAACTGACGTACGGTTGTTTTGTTTTACTTCTTTTTACACATATTTTTTCTCTGAAATTCCATTTTAGTTCTATGTATCTAACGTGATAATATAAAAAATAGATGCTCTCTCAAGCATCCCTCGTCACAGCGTAGAAATATTAGCTTTGATATTGGAATTTATGGTGAAAACCAAAAGGAAGAGAAAGAAGTTAAGCATTTATATAATAAAGGGTTGCTTTCATAAGACTTGCCTCCTAAGGAAAACATTCGACAATTTTAACAACTTAAGGGCTTCAATTCAACAATCTCATTAATTAAACCCTATTTTCATGATTTTCTTGTATGTTTAAATTACCATTATATAACACGACGCAATTTTTGTATTTGTCCTATATGAGCTGTGTTGAATGATAACAACTCTAATATGTTATATAGAGGCATCGAGAATCCCGATGAACAGTGGATGCAATAATAACAACGTTGCTAATTTATTTGTTTTTTGGTAAAATTGAAAAAGCAAGAACAAATTAGTTTTTGTAATTTAGTATATAGAATCAATAATGGATGTCAATAGTTTGAATGTTGTTCTATTATTGACATTGAATATATGTAAAATGTATTTACCATAGTCTATTTATTGTTTTCGTTTTAAATAGTTATACGGTATGCTAAAGAGTAAAAATTATCTAAATGTTCAAAAGTACTTTTATACACATTAAACACTCTATTTATGGGTGGCTAAAATGAATAATATGTAGATTATCACTCTAACTTTTAGTCATCAATTTTTTTTTTATTTAAACATTTTCTTTTTATATTTGTACGCAAACGAATAATGTTTTCATCCAAATCATTACTGTCTATATATATGCAGTTTCTTTCTGAAGGCGCACAACACTGTTAACACTTTTTTTTTTTCTTCTTATTGATAAAAAGTTAAATTCAAATATTAAACGTGGTAGGAGGGTTGGCAATAGTTATTTTTCTCCATCTTATTTGACATCAAATTTAGTTTTATTGTGGAATCAAATTATTATTTTATATTGGTGAAGTTCCTGTTCCGTGACGTACGCAAAACATTTTTGTTTCGTTAACTGCCTTATCATTTGTATTGACTTTATCGGTGTCGGTGAGTGCATGCTCATGTTTCGTCGGAGTAAGCAAATAAAACTGCCCCCGCAAATCGCGCTTATTACATGCAGGGTTACTTTTCAGTTTAGTATTTTCATTCTGGTCTCTTAAGGTTCATGTCGTGCGAAAGTTAAACAATAGTCAAAGTATAAGGATGAGGGTTAATTTGATATTACTAAGATGTGAAATGGAACAATGTGAATGGTTTTTATAGTGGAGGAAAGGAATATTGTTGTTGTTTTGTTAATGATAAAAGCAGGTTATAGCTGGTTTAGTCGGTGTGGGATTGCAAAAGTGATTTCCCTCCTTCTCCCTTTTGTGTCATTCTGAAATTCAGACCTGTGATTAAAAAAGTTGCGTGATTTTCTATTACATATATGCATGCCCTCAACATATATATAACAGTGACCCTAGTATAGGATTAGGATGGTCCTAACCAGAAAATCGCACATATATTCCAATGGTGGTCGATCTAATAGTGTACGAATAAAGAAAAAAAAGGTATTTTTATATGCATAAAGATAAATAAATGTGAAGATGGACCACCCTATGGTTCGTAGGTTGGTTCAGTGGCATGTAATTACAAGTTTCAAGCCTGTTCAAAAACGTAGGTGCTGTTAATGAAGTCTCAGACTTGTACCTAGTCTTAAACGCACACAATCCCCCACCATTTGTGGAGTCCCTAGAAGATCCCTTTCACACGCTCTCTCACACTTCACTGCTGTGTGAAATTTAAAAAACAAGCAAACAACAACACTGTTGTTTTTCTACGTTAAAAAATGTTGTTTTTTGAAAAGAATGTTGGGGCTTTTTCATGAATATGTTGGGGTATGGAGAATGTGTCGCGGTTTGATTGGTAGGATAGGAATGTAGCGAGAATTGTGTAGTGTCCTACATTATTAACTCGACTCCCCCAGGAAAAAGCACACACAAGTCTTAAATATATATATTGAGACATTAATTAAAATAAAAATGTGGAGTGAAAGTTACGTGGGGCGAAGGAGAGAAGAAAAAAAAATGGAATGCGCGGGGTGCGCAGTGCACACCCCCTGAGGCAGAGCCAAAAAGGTTTGCAGAGTGAGGGGCGAGAAGTGAGAGGCGAAGAAGAAAGAAGTGAGAAAAGGGAAAGTGAGGTGATGGGAAGAGAAAATTTGGTAAGCGGCGGAGAAAGCTACCCTCACTGGACCACTTGCTTTTTAATACACAAACATTTAAAGCTGTCTTCTCTTCGCCACCTTCATCCCTCGCGCGTGCCTTTTCCTCGCCTTTCCATTATTTTACTATCCAAATTTTTCCTAAAAAATCTTCAATTTATTTACTAGCTAAAATTTAAAAATAAATTAAATGTTTGGGCCACTTTTTGCGTCAAACATCTGTTACTTCTTTTATATGTATACGCTAGTTTAAAGTTTTAAATACGGGTACTTAATGCCAAACATGAATAAACAACATTAGCTTACAGCCATAAATTCAAAACACATTAAACAATCAAAGTTTCTAACACGTTTGACTTAATTACTTTTATTTCTTCATCTTTATTGATTTGAACAGTAAGTCATTTCGGTTTCCTAAATTTATTTAGTCAAATAATCTTTTTAACTTTTAAATTTAATCAATTTTATTTTTGTTTCCGCTAAAAAATTTTACAATATTATTTTTCTATCTAAATGTTTTAGAATGTTTAAATTTAAGATTGAGCACTAAACTAAAGCACAACTCTAATGAGATTTGTTAAAAATAATTCTTTCACTCCACATAATATATATCAGGATAATTGAATTGAGAACGATATAATTAGACCGCTACTGATATGCCTTTCCAATTTTATGTTTCAGTCATATTATGGTGTCATGCAAATACTTGATTGTCGGAATTGTGCAGTAATAACATAATGAAAGTTTGACTCGTGAGAAAATGTGGTGGAAATTATCTTTTAATGTTTCACTTGCCACTGCGTACTAAATATATAACTCTAAAATTTGTGATGCGTGTTTTTTTCTGTTATCAATAATATTTATCAGTAATATTATTATTGACTAATTTTTACTTGAAAAATTTATATGTTGATTTTTTCTTTTAATTACTTTTTTTTTTCGTTTAATATTATTTAAGAATTTGAACCCAACATTACAGAAACTAGTTTAGTGTTAATTTATTATGTTTTATATGTAACAAAGTAACAGATAAGTCCCTTAAAAGTAATATATATGGTCATACTTAATGGTTGGGTTAGAGGAAAAAAACTGTCAAAATCAGTTAAATGGGATAAGGTTGATTCTGTTTTGTTTTAGTAATTTTTTCTCTGGTATGTGATTATTCTGGTTATCCTATCAGTTCTCAAACTTTGACCATTTTTAAGCTTTTACCGGAAGTAAAACAATTAAGTTATTTTATTTGAAGAATTAATGAAAGGAGTTGTGATTGGGGTGAAGCAACCTAATTTCAAACATATCAACCGATGATTGTAATACAAAATCAGTAATTATGCAGCTTGAAATATTTTATTGGTATATGAGTTTCCCAAAAACTGTATTTTTTAAGATAGATTACGCAGGAATGATGTATGAATAGGTTGTCTGGTTCGTGAAATGGAAATGAAAAGGAAGAAAGAAGTGGTATAAAAAATGCGGTGATGCAAAAATGGTTGGGGTTGGGTTTGATTGAGAATTAGGTTTAATAAAAGATTATGATTTGAATGAAAAAATGGGAAATGACAATAATGAATGTGATGTCATGTGAAGTAAAAGGAGGTGAAGATATTAAATGTACGTAGGTAGAGAGCATGCAGTGGATTGAGCATACAGATTGGAATGTAGGTTTTCCCTAAACTTGATAGTTTATATAAGTAGTTCCTTAAATGGGGCGCAGATTAATTTGGTGGAGGGAAGTATTAATTAAGGAAAACCTAATAAGGGTGTTTAATTAAGAGAAGGAAATGCGCGTGGAAGAAAAGATGCGGTCCCATGGGATGCAAAATGGAGAGAAGAGGATGGGTGGAGTACTTTAATACACCAATTAATAAGAATTATATTGGACCACCTCATCCCAATATCTCATCTCTCACAAAACTCTCTTATTATGGAAACATTTTTTACACAAACACAAGAGCATCTATTGTTTCTCTTTTTACTCCTTCTCCCACACTTTCTCTACCCTCTGCACCAACACACCAACAGATAACAGATTAAACAACAAAACACAAACACAAACAGAGGGAGCCAGGGTGGCCCACCAACCCACCCCAAACAGACCTCTCTAGCTCAAACCAATCTCAAAAAGCCACTCCTACTTAGGATCACTTCGATCTTCGATCTTCGATCTTGGGATTCGTTTCCCTACAAAGATCCCCTTAATAATCTCTTCGCCAATACTTTTCTTTTTCTTAAAAAATTCACCACCCTTCTCCTTCTCAAACAATAAACAAATCCATCGCCCAACACAGACCCTACAAATCTACTATTTTTCTATCATGCCAACATTATGGTGGATTTGGATGTGCCTGGTAAAAGCACAATTTCTTCAAAAATCAACATTTTCGTAAATCAGAGAGCAACTCATGTGGCGGCTTGTAGTATATGTACCAGGCAAAGGACGATCATAACTTTCTGTTGCTCCTGCTCCTTCATTAGTACTTTGTAGAGATGGTCTGTTTCTTTTTTCTTCTTTCTTTTAATTATACCTCATATCTGCCTCAGCTTTATTTATTTATTTTTTTTAATAACGTTATTTATTTTACTGAACCAGGGATATAACAAATAATTGAGGAAATTTCCTTGATATTTTTCTCACTGTACCAGAAGTCTATTTTGGTTGTATTTATATCTTGCATTGACCCACTTCCAAGAGAGAGAGAGAGAGAGAGAGAGAGAGGCAGACATATATCAAATTATGATCATGGCATGAGGGTCATCATCACTCCTATCTGATCTTCTATTTCTGAGGAAGTATTTCTCATCCTTGTTCCTAGGTTGGTTTTCATGGTAGCTCTATGTTGGCTTATTAGGAGAACAAGTCTGAGATAAACGGAGCTCTCACTCTCCAAACTACCACCGTCGCTGTTCACAACTACCCCCCACCGACCACCGCCGGAGACACACACACAAACCCTACTTTTCATCCGTTTTCCACATACCTAACTAATTATTCCACTTCCATTACGGTAAGATCTCTTTTATTTAATCACTTTCCACATAAACAAGCAAAGTAACTATTCAACTCCCTTTCTTGCTTCCCTTCTGCTTTTGGCCTTATTTATAATTCGGCATCGACCTCTCTTAACGCTTTTCAACTCTGTTTCAGTGGTTTGTGGAGATGAAACAGCTCAACAAACCAACCATGTCCCTTGCAGCAATATTCCAACAACGTGCGAAACCTGAAGCAGCAGTATAAGTAATTTGGTGGGAAGGCAATTGATGAATTAAGAAGAAGAACGATTGCAACTCGACGGGCTTTAGATAATTCACTTGATTCGATGGCTCGACAACTGTGTGAAGACAAATCATCATCTGAATTCTGCTACTCTGATGTGTCATCGGGAAATCCAACGATGCTAGTGAACCAGATCCAAGGCTTTGTGTCAGACCCGGAGATGTACAACCTCAGCACGGGCATGGAAATGATAGGGTTTCCAAAGAGTGACACCAACGCTGTCATGTGGAGAAGTTTCATCCCCAAACCGGGTCCTTCCTCTTCCAAAACCATGAACGAACCTTCCACCCCTTTCTACCACCGTGACTACTGCAACAACAAGCCTTCAGATTTCACACCGGGGAATATTTCTGAAACAAGTGCCGAGAATCTAATCGTGGGAGCCCACGATTCAGCCCCGTGGCAAGACGACAACAACCACAACAGGTTTGATGATTCTTCTTTACGGTGCGTGTTCCCTTGCGAAGCCAACGAAAGGCCCAGTCAAGGTCTTTCACTCTCTCTCAGTTCAACCAACCCTTCCACCATCGGGTTGCAGTCTTTTGAGCTACGACAAACAAGCCATCATCCTGATTTTGTTCCCTCGAGTTCCAGAGAAGGGTTCTTTGGAAAACCAGTGAGTGTTCAGCAGCAACAGATGTTACAAGATGGGTATGTGAGTTCTAATTCCAAAGCTGCAATTGTTTACCAGCAAGGACATTTGCTGGTGAAGAACTCCAGGTATTTGCTGCCTGCACAGGACCTTCTCAACGAGTTTTGTAGCCTAGACGCAAAGATAAGTGAGGCGGGAAAGCCTAAATCGTTGAAGAAGCAGTGGGAAGAGGATAACATATGTAGTGGTTCCTCGAAGAGGCCTTCTCTGACCTCTCTCGAGTTCGTGGAATTGCAGAAGAGAAAGACAAAGCTGCTTTCGATGCTGGAAGAGGTATATATGTTTGATGTCCGTTTCCAAATCATGTTTGGCTTCATTTAAGAGTGTTGTGTACTAGTACTACTTTTTTGCAAGGAAATAACATACCTTTATCCATCTTTCACCAAAATATGGAAAAAGGCGTGTAAGTAGGTTAAATCCACGTCTTTACTCCAAGTGAATTGGTAATGGTATCTGTTATCTATCCGTCCAGGTCCTTTAACTTTTCGGTTGGTGTGTGTGGGTTGATTGGATTGGGGTCTTTCGATTTTGATTCCTGAACTAACTCAGCAGCCACTACGGGCCCTTTCATTAATGCTATGCTCTCACTAACCTCATCACAATATATTCACTCTTTTTCATTTACCTTCGCAATGCAAACCCCTTTTCCATCTTCCTTTTCCCGGCAACATTTATTCTTACAGCATGCATGGTGAATCATTTCCTTTCATTCCATGGAGACTACCTAGCTGTAACTTTCAAATTAAAGTGTTGCATATTTATATTTTGCCTTTGGTTTGGCTTCAAGGTCGACAGAAGGTACAAGCACTACCGCAATCAGATGAAGAGCGTGGTGTCGTCGTTCGAAGCGGTGGCGGGTAATGGTGCAGCCACGGTGTACTCGGCGTTGGCGCTGAAAGCCATGTCGAGACATTTCAAGTGTTTGAAGGACGGTATTTTGGGTCAGATTCAAGTAACAAGAAAAGCCATGGGAGAGAAAGACCCGGTTGCACCGGGCACAACAAGGGGTGAAACGCCGAGGCTCAAAGTCATTGACCAAGCACTGAGACAGCAAAGAGCGTTTCAGCAAATGAGCATGATGGAAACCCACCCTTGGAGACCGCAACGTGGCCTTCCCGAGCGTGCTGTTTCGGTTCTTCGGGCTTGGCTTTTTGAGCATTTTCTCCATCCGTAACTAACTCTCTCCCTTGCTTATTGCTTCATCCTTTTCTTTTGTGTTTGCCAGTTAGCTAGTTACATATATTATTGAACTACCAATATAAGTAACCAACAAAATAGATTTTGCTCAAGAATCAATGTTCTCTCCATAATAAAATAAGACACCAAACTGCAACTTGATGTACGGTGTGTTTCTCACGCCTAGCGTATAGAATCTCAATCATTTCTGCTTGCAAAAACTATGGTACATTTTGGTAGTTTCTGCGCATCACTATTCAGATTCCTTCTGTTGGTATTTCGTCATGTTATTTTCAATCTTTCGTATGCAAAGTTGGCACATAAGTAATCCTTCCATTTGAATATTATACTTCTTTTCTACGTATATTATTGCTTGATGCTTAATTAACTACTTGCTAGGTTAATTACAATATCGAAGATCAGATTCTTGATTAATTAATTTGAATGTTTTAAACTATTGTAGGTACCCAAGCGATGTCGATAAGCATATTTTAGCACGCCAAACCGGTCTCTCGAGAGGCCAGGCACGTTCATATATCTTTCTCTAACACGCATACATATACACACCTAAATTCCCATTGGTTACATATGTTTTTGCGTAGATAAAATAGACATTAGGTATCGAGATGTTATTATTATATCATTTGTATAGATTTCTTGTGAAAATTGAAAAACCGCGTTGGTTAACCCGAATGTTTGAAAGCAGGTTTCGAATTGGTTTATTAATGCAAGGGTGAGACTGTGGAAGCCAATGGTGGAGGAAATGTACCTGGAGGAAGTGAAGGATCATGAAAACAACATGGCTTCCTCGGAGGGTGCTACTGATCCAGACAATGATATAAACTCAAATGTTCAGAACCCTCCACCTCATTCATCACGATCAGAGGATCAGAAGCCATCACTGCTTCGAATAGACTCGGAGTGTGCGTCGTCCATCATCAACAACCACACCATAGACAACAAAAACGACCCAAAGAGCCAAGAACAGTGCTTTGGGTCGGTGGAGCTTGATTTTTCATCATACACACACCAGTCTTTCGGAAGCAATGATCAAAACGGGAACGGCCAGAGTGGGGTGTCTCTGACGCTAGGGTTACAGCAGCATGGAGTGAGCCTAGCGTTCCCGCCACCAACACAGAGTTCACTGTACTACGCAAACCCAAGGGACCAAATTGAAGATTGCCAACCAGTTCAGTACTCTCTTTTGGATGGTGAAGGACAAAACCTGCCTTACAGAAATTTGATGGGAGCACAGCTTCTCCATGATTTGGCAGGATAGATCATGGATTATCACATGTTCAGATTAAAACGGTGACTATAATATCATCAAGTAGAAATTAAGATTAGTTTTTTTTTTTTTCTTAGCTA
>Ga0099823_1001971_pt1 | contig 17972 bp, 3 predicted proteins | sample CowpearedBW_FD_76831 | JGI IMG/M metagenome (GOLD analysis project Ga0099823, IMG submission 76831) | Root nodule microbial communities of legume samples collected from California, USA - Cow pea red BW | ecosystem: Host-associated > Plants > Roots > Nodule | place: USA: California | collected...
GTTCGTAGAATAGAATCATGGTATATGAAGTATACTTGTTCGCTGTGTCCTTGGGGGAAGTACACCACAAGACTTCCAACAGGAGGTAGAGACACCAAAGGTCCAGCACAAGCATGCCATAACTCTGAATTTATCATCTTCCTTTCCCCTGCTAACAAAACAAACAAACTGTTATTACCCCTTTTAACAGACATTATATAACTCTTTGTTTTCTTAAATGCCTTTTTTGGTCTGAAACAGAGAAAAATACTGAAATTGTTGAATCCAATTATGTACAATTTCTTCAAGCATGCTATTGAAGAACAGATGCAGATTTCAAAAGGATATATTATTATAGAATTATAGAATAAAGACATATAAAATTCTTTAATAATGAATATTTCTTAGGCGCAGCAGCTTTAACATGTATTTAGAATTGCCAAAAAGCATTTTTAGTGCAAAAAGCAAAGGAACAGATCTTGCATATTCCTCTCGTGAGAAGAATATACAGGGAAGGTAAATAAATTAAAGTGAAAACCCTTTTCTTTTCTTAGATATTTTATTACACAGGAATCTTATTCTCTCTGAAGACTATCACGCAAACATATTCACCGTTTCTCTACTTGTAATGAAACTTCAGAAGCAACAGGTGACCCTTTTGCTCAATTTTTGCCATGTTATTACTGCACTTGATAACAAACCAAACTAAGTAAAAACTCTATAAGGCTAAAGCATACACAGAAAGATGAAAACAGTTCTCTTCATTTTTCAGGAGAAAAAAATGGTCAGTTATTTATTGCATGTGTAATAAAGCCATTTGACAGTCACCCAGTTTTTGAACTCGAATGCCTATACAGATTTCATCTGAAATGCCATTTGTTTAATTTAACAACACAAAAGTAGTATTTTCCAAGAAAAGAATCATCCTAGGAGCCACTGAAGAGGATTATGCTTGATGAATCATGAAATAGGAAAACACAAGCAGAAAAAGAGAGAGAGAAAGATGAATGGTGAAGCGGTAAGGTTTGAAAAAATCCACCTTCGCCAGAATTAGGCAAGAAACTATTGGATGGAGCCTTCATTACGACCAATGAAAAAATCACCCAAAAGAAATTCACAACATGGCCTTTTCTAGCACCAAGATTTGCCCTTGTTCCACAGCTTTTTCATAACTTCAATTCATCCAGCACTGCCCCAGAAACGAACACAAGGATCAACAAAAAAGCTGACCCCTTTCCCTCAAATGCAACTAATTGCAAACTCCAAATTCAACAGCTTAACATCCGAGGATTCCAGACACACATGTGAAAACCACAAGCCGCATCAGGAGAGGATGGAAAAGCAGTGAAGGTGATGATTTCCAAGAAGCGAAAACCTGTGCAGCCGAAAGAAGTGAACTCGACAACCCCACCAAACAACAAAAGAAAGAAAAACAAAAGAAGGGGCAATAGAAAAAAAAGAGTGATGAAACCCCAGTTATGTCCGAGTATGACGTAAAAGAATCACCTTGCAGGCAACATATTCATGAGGGTGGACAAAAGAACATAGAGAAGAAGTGACCAAAATAGAAAAGCATGAAATGGGTATGCACTGTTGTTTCTGGGGATTGAGGTGGCACAACAGATGATGCAGCAGAGATCAAAGTAGAAAGAAAGAGAGAGAAAGAGAAAGCAGAGGGCAAAGAAAAGCAAGACAGCTTTATTTCTGTGTGTGTGAACTGAACAAGCCGACATCAAATATAGACCAAAGCAGTGAATCACAGACAGACATGGTTAAACAACTAAGCTAAAGCTAAGTAAGGTTTTTGCAATAAACGCAGACACACGTATTAACGTTCCTCAATTACGATACATACACGCTCTTCTTCTTTTATGCCAAAAACTGCCATAACAGTAACACATTCTAATGCTATCAGATAAGGTGAAAACAACATCTTCCACCTCAAAACTTACACTGTAACTTAAACCATTTTAACCAATCACAGATACACATTTATCAAGTAGGCACATAACCAAAACTTTTTAAGTGTTAAATTTTCGTATTAAACATTGATAAAAAATATTAGTATATAATAATTATGGGAATGACAAATTTATCTTCCATTTGTTTTTTCGTGAAATTACTCCTCGTGATTACAAAACTTGGGCCCAATATTCAGTGCAGAGCTCAGATTCCAGCGTGTGGTGCCTTTTTCTTTTGGCTACCATGGTTGAAGTAAATTAAATTGTGTTAAGTGAAAAAAAATAGTATTTTTTATTGTTGGAGGTTGAACTGGTAAAGCGACTGATCTCAGAAAAAAAGTTGGGGTCCATGTGATGAAGAATTAACCTTTTAATCAACATTTTCTGTGAACAGGTACATGAACATGTAACACCGTTGAGGCTTTAATTTCTTTAATTATGGAATATTTTAATTATTGCATCGCCCCTTTTTTAGATTCTTGGTGGATGCTTGGTCCTACGAGGATATAAAAGTCATTTAAGAAATGTGAAATACCATGATTATTATAAATATGTTACTCTACACTTTTGACTAACGAAAATAATTGGGATTATCTTTCACTAAAAATTTAAGCACAAAATTTACCCTAATGTTACTATTTTTATTCTTTTAAAATTCCTTTCTTTGCGTCTTCGAAACTGAATTTGAAAGGCTTTGGATCTTGCTTCGTGGCATTCATAATTAGTATTTGATTCTTGGCAAATGAAAAAGTATCGAAAAAAGAAAATGGAAAGAAGATTATTATTATATGCAAGACTACGGCAGCCACTAATCGAAAAAGCAGGAGATTCACATGTCAAACCTTGATTCCTGCTTCAAAAATCATATTACCTTAATTAATCATGTTTTATATACCTTAATTATCCAAAACGTTAATATTTCATGAATTTTGCGAAAAAATAGGATGCCCAAAATGCTTTCTTAGTCTATGTCTTCTTCTTTTATGGCATGAATCTCCCCAAACTTAATTGAATAAAAAAATTTAAACTCTTTCTTTAAAATTATTATTTATTTTATTATTATTATTATTATTATTAAGTAACACAGACCAAAATTTCTCTATCAGTAGTAGGATGTGCCTTTAGGTTGAATTCCAACTTCTAATGCAAGCCAATTTAAGTTGGGATGTGTCTAATCTTTAATGTTTCAAGTCAAATTTCATGTTAATTTCATTAAAAAAACAAAAGTTAGTGATCGTTGCTTGAACTTTAACACCCGATTACTGTTTTATGACGCAGATCTAAAAACACCAATGAACTCATTGCTTCCACTGCCTGTGATTAAACAAGGATGTCATACGTACCTTTTACTATAGATATTAAAATAAGAGTTAAAATGCAATATGTACCGATATTTTAATTTGGGTTGTATATGTGTTCCACATATATCCGTATTTGATATTTCAGGATATCTTATTGATACTTATTCGTGGAGTATCTAATTTACAAAGTTATAATATAGTACAAGAAAATTTTTGAATAATGATCAATTTTAATAACAAAAATAATTAGTGACTATATAGTAATCAATTTAAGTATTAATCTAAAAATTAAAAATTATTGGCATCTAAAATAATTCAAAAAAAATTATAATTAGTCTCTAAATTGATAATTAAAATAATTTTTATTATGAATTGATTTCTAAATTGGCCACTAACATTAGTTACCAAGGCTTTGACTAACAAAATAATTTGTCAATAACATTAGTTATCAAGGTTTTGACTACCAAAATAATTAGTCTATAAATTGGTCTCTAATTAGGAAATTGGTCTCTAACATAATTTTAGTTACTAAAATTGGTCATTATTTAAGAGTTTTCTTACAGTGGTACTTTTATAATGACAATAGTTTATATTTTTTAATGTTGATAACTTTAGTACATATAGTTTTAATTTAGATTAACACAATAACAATCATATATTTATTATGTTTTTAAGAAATATTGTATTCATTGTTCAATATTCATGTATCGCGTATCTATCACGTTTCGTGTCCTATTAGTTTTTAAAATAAACATATCGACGTATCATATACGTGTTGTATTCGATACACATATTATATTCGTGCATCATATATTAAAATAAAAAAATCCAAATTTTCTCAAATATATAGTTCATAATTTTGAAACGCGTTTTTTTTTTCTTGCATTAGGAAGGAGAACAGTGATCAAGACAACAAATCAAATGAAATATATCTCTATATTGAAGTTATGCAGATATTTTTAACAATCTATGACAGTGTTTATTTATAAAATTCGAAGAGAATTGCTTCGGAGCATATTTTTCTCAGTGAGCTATTATTGCTTCGTTTATTTATTTTGAAATATAGTTTAGTATTTATTTAAAAGGTCAATACATGTAATAAAAGTTGTAATTTTAAGAAAAATAAAATAAAGAATTACCTTTTCTTTTATTTTGCTTTTTCATTTTACATCACAATCAAAAAAGGGACAGAGAAAACTAAGAATTTAATTGTATTTAATCTATAGAAGATAATATTTATACATACTACATAAAAAGGGAAAAGATTCCAAAATATAAATAAAAATAATAATTTAGTCAAAAATACATATTTAAATATAGTAAAATTAGTCTTCTATTTTTTGAAGTAGTCTTTTTGTGAAGAGTAGAACATCAATAATAATAATAATAATAATAATATTAAGATATAAACAAACTTTCCTGTTAATATAGACATGCAAGTTGAAATGTCAAAATGAATTTGAACCTGTGAGTCAATTTAATTCATTATGGATTCGAGTTAGGTTGGGTTGAAAAGAATTTAGTTTTTTTTTTTTTAAGTGGGTTGAACTCAACTCAACCTGACTCATTTAACCCACCAACATTTTTTTATAATTTTTTTTATCTTTTTAATAATTATTTACTACCTATAATTATATAGGTTCACAATTTTATATTTTTAAATACTAAAAAGTTGTTCAATATTTAAATAGTTTGAATGTTTAATTGATTTGATTGTCAAGTTATATCCGTTGATACTTTAATCTTTAACTATAATCTTTATAGTAAATTACAAGTGTCTTATCAAAACAATTTTCTAAATTAGCATGACAAAAATGTGTAGTTTTTTTATTTATATTTTGTTGAATACCATGACAGAAAATGTGTAATATTAGCCATGTTTTCTTGGACTATATGACACTTTTTTGAAAATAATTCATCATATATGGGTGGTGAGCATGATGAAGACATTGATTCCTATGATTGTCATCTCATGATTTGTTTAAATAATTATTTAAATATATGAAAACTTAAAAATAAATACATAAGTAATTTTTTATGTGAGTTGGTGAGCCAACCCACTTAACCTACCAACCTGTGGTGGGTTGAACTGGGTTGTAAAATTTCTGGCTCACCATAAAGTGAGTCGGGTTAACTTCACTTATTTTCAACCCGGGTCGTGGTGAGTCAACCCATGTGAGTCAGGTTAGTTCACTTTGACATGTCTACGTGCAAGTTTTTTTGTTGGAAAAAAAAAAACTAAAAATGTTGGAGTGAGATAAAGTGGGAAGGAGAATGAAACACCCCATATGGATAGTTGCTTTGTAACCAAGGAAGATGCAATCAATCTCTCTATAGACATTATTCGAAATGTATATACATTGACTTGAAGTTATTAAGTTGCCAATATTAAGCACAAAGAAAAAAAATGGACGAAATAAAAGTCAAATTTTTATATCATATTTCAACTTTTCTACAATTTATACTCAAATGGCCTTAGACCTGATTTTCTTTCCAAACATCTTAATAAGTAACCCTTTTTTCAAGGTTTTGAGTATGTGAAACACATGTCACAATTTGTTCCACAATATAATCATTTTTTCACTCCAATACTCAACTTCCCTTTCTGGGAGCCTTCCTCCTTGTGCCTTCTCTAAATTCAAATTTAAAATAAATAAATAAACTTAAATCGTCAAATATTATTTCAAACTCAACATATTTACAAATACATTTTTCTTATTTAATATGATATTAGTTTTTTTTATTATTTCATGTTAAAAAATACAACTAAAATCAATTTTGTAAATACGACTTTAATTGAATTTTAAAAGACAAAAAACTAAAACTAATATTCGTATCAACATTTAAGAACTAAGTATTTATTACTATTGTTATTATTTCATCGATACCGATTTAATTATTAATTTAGTCGTTAAATTATCTATATTTTTAGTTATTTTAAGTATATTTTTATTTAATTTATTTTTATAAAAATATATGTAAAAGTGTTTTTTTTTCTTTTTGTTAAATCTATCGAAGAAGAGATTTACCGAAGATCGAAGAGATATAACATCAATAAAAATTGAATCGAACCATATAAAAAGATATAATTTTTAGGACTATGTTTCGTGTCATGTTTAATTAAACAATTTTATCTTTTATTAAATTAAAATAGTTATTATTTACGAATTTATATTTATATAATTTTTTATCTAAATATAACTGGATAATTCATCAACTCACAAATAATCATATAAATCTTATTTTTATTGTTTTTTATATTTTTTAAATTATATTATTTTAATACAATATAAATGTAGACAGAAACTTAAAAGCTAATATTAACGATTTTCTTTCTTATTTTAACATAAACTTGTTATTATTGATAAATATTGGTATACGTTTTAGAAATTTCAGCTCACATATAGTACGTAAATTTTATTTAAACTTTTATATCGATTTTAAATGTAAGAAACCTATAAATTTAAATTAAATTATTTATTGGGAATGTTCAGGTAATGTATGTTGGGTTCTCTTTGCATTGTAGTCCGTGTGAGGAAGTTAAGATTTCAAATATTAGCCACAAGAAGTTGTTGCTCACGTGGAAGCTATTCGCATCAAATCAAATTGGATTTTGAATAAATTATGTGTAGAAAATTTGCAAAATTTGGGTTGGTTTGTGTTACCATAGTCTTAAGCATAAATGAATGGTGCACATTTGTTGCTATTTCTGTGGCCAAAGATATTGTATTAATTTGATTCGATGAGTTAGATTTGGCTTTTTCCAATGTGCTTTTCTTTGCATCTAAAATGCAAATAATACCTTTTTATAGAAAATGGTTTACAATTTGATATGCTCTTAATTTGTTTTTATAAATTATCTCATTATCACATTAAAGACACTTCTCCCTATATGTTATCTATACATACACAATGCATAGATACATATTTATAACTAAGAATTTTAAATAAAAGAAAATTAGTTTATTTATCTAAATAAAATTTTTAAAAATATCAAAAATATAAATAGAGTAATTCAAATTTAATTTTTTTCTAAATTTATAAGACTTTAAAATTATTTGTCGAACAATATTACAATTATATTTTATAACTTTTCTTACAAGGATCCAAGTATGCTTATAAAATCTTTACGTTAGATGTTCATTCACTATATGTCTAAAATGTTAATTTGTATGATATTCCTTCTCCTTTGATTGTGATATGAAGGAAGATGAAAAACTCAAATACTTAAGACAACAAGAGTATAATACACGCAATAAATATGATAATCAAGTAACAATGTGTACCTCATAAATCTAGGTTAGATATATTTTGAGTGTCTTAATCCCTAAATAGTGTATTTTTATCTTATTTTAATATGATAATTTTATCAAAAGAATTGTTTCTATATGATTCCATTGGATATGGGATGACAATGTGGGTCACTTCATCTCATTTTATCCGTCCCTCATTTGATCCATAAAAAGCAAATTAGGTTGACCCATTCAACATAAAAAATATGGACTATTTTTTCTGACTTTCCCCACATAACATTTGACTTGCGGGTTTGTTGGTTGTCCTACGACCTACAAAAAAATTATTTGTTTTGTAATTTGTTTAAAATACTAGGGTGCTAGATTTTAATAACTTTAATTTTATTCAATTAAATTTGTATAAATAATAATTTTTACAAGTCAAATTTTTAAAATAAATAATATTCATAATTTTATAAATTCTTATTTTAAATACAACACTATTGAAAATAAAAATGAGTGAGCTACTTTTGGATGTAGTGAAGAAAAAGCACACATCGTATTGTACTAGTATTACTATATTTTAGAAATTTAAGTCAAAGCTAATTATGCGTGCCAAATGCATATTAGTCCATCGTTGACCAATGTAAACTACGAGTTGTGTGATACAAATCTAAGTGGGTCAGCGGACTAAAATACTCAATTCATCCTACATTTTATTCTTGTGGGCTTGTGAGTTGACCCACATAACCCACCCCACATTATCATCTCTACTTGGATATAGATGTGATCAAGTTAACCTTGTACCATACAATAACAATATTTATATTATTAATAAAATTATTACTTGTAATAAATCTTTTTTATTGTGTTTTATATCTCTTCATTACAATTTGGTGACTAAAAGTTGTTAGTCACTAATGTGATCAATACACCAATTTATAAAGTGAAAAATTATTAATTACTAAAATAGTCATTATTCTGAATATAAATTTATAATTGGTCACTAATTAATTAGAGACTAATTTAAAAACATATTGTTTTGGTGGCAAAAATCATGGTGGTTAATGTTTAGTGATCAATTTCCTTTAGTAACTTAAATCTTCATGGCTAAATTTTACAAACTAATTATAATTTTTTATTCATAATAATTATTTTACTAATCAATAATTTTTATTTTGTAAATTATTATCTAAATTTGTTACTACAATAACTAACAACTTTTAGTCACTAAAATTGGTCGTTAATTAACCATTTTCTTGTAGTGTTCTATGTCTATGTTATCTTTTTATAATTTAACAACGTTAATTATTTACATTTTTTAGTATTATTTACTTAAAAAAATCCTTTGCATGTTTTTTTTTTTGTTAAAATGCATGAAGTTGTTGTTATTTCTTAAAACAAGAGCTTTAATTAAGTAAATTTTAATCTCAAATCTTTATTACTTTTTTTGGTAGAAAAGAAAAAGTAACCTCCAGTAGTTATACATTTTAATATACATTAAAACTTCTTAAACAATTATTCCTTTTAACCTAAATGTATTTACTTGTAATTTATGCGTATTTGTTTAATTTTAGTATATACTTGTTTCTCCAGCAGTTTTAATTGTTTTTATTTTATAGTCCACTTTAATAAAAAAAATTCATTTAATATTTATAAATAAATCTTGCTAGTTTGAAAGAAGACTTAATAAAAAAATGGTGACTCATTTTTCTAAAGAAAATTATTTATAACAATAAAATTACTAAATATTTTTCACTAATAATATATTGACTAAAACAATAATTCCTGAGAATAATTAATAACTACCCCAGTTGGATATTTTTCAATTTGTCCAATGTATTTAAACATTTTAAATTTCTTAAGTAGAATTTGTACATCAGAATTTGTCCTTAATTTGTTATATCAAATCTGATTATATACGACAAGCAAAGAATCTGATTCCAGTTGAAAGAATTGATTTATCATTATCTAGTTTGGGACACAATTCCGATTGGATTCAAATATGACTGGTAGAATCACAAAAAGTAAGAATCTAATCTATCCACATTCAAGATAATAATAAGATTATATCAATACAGAAAGGGAAAAAAATTCACGTGCATGCACGTACTCTTCCAAATTCATGAATTTAATTTATATCCTTTTCAATTCTAGAATATGTACTTCAAGCATAATAAATTCAATTTCTACCTATTTTACTTTATTATGTTTGGACATATAAATATTACCAATGTCAGAAATGACACGTTTCCACGGTACATGAATTTAATTTATATTAAAGTGATGTAAATTTTATTTTTCTAAGATTAAATTAAATTTAAAATTAACTTTTTAATAATAAAATATCATAATCATGAGGTATAACGTTACTTAATTGATTGTTCTATTTGTTGAATTTATTCTTTTATTTATCATATCACTATTTGACCACTATTTATTAAATAGACATTGTTATTCTCACATCATTATTTTCTTTATTACCATTTGACATTATCCTTCATAATTATTTACTTTCTTTTTATTCTAAAAATATAAAAATAAATTTTTGTTAAGATTATTTTACCTTTATACAAGTTATCAAATGGTCGTCAAATGGTGTCAAACAATTTTTTTTCTTATTATATAGTCTCGTTTGATATTTATATGTCTCGACGTAAAAAATATGTGTTAGAAATTCTAAAATAACGAAAAATTAATATCAATTTATCATATTTAAAAAAACTACAAACATTTTTTTCAAATTAGTTTTATAAAGTTAAATTAGTCTTAAATTTTATATTACCTATATAAACATGGAATTATTTTGGTTGCATGTGAAAATGTAATAGCTTGAGCATGCAAGATAAACCTTTAATTAATTAAGCATTTAAAGATTTAGCAATGAAAAGGAAATGGAATGATTCCGCTCTTTAAATTTGTTGTCTCAACCACTTCACACGCCATTGGAATCATCCTTATGCATGCTAGGTATGTACATGCACATGGGTGTGGCCACACAAGTGTGTGCAATATTGTAAATTGCATGATGAATTAAATTTTGGTTTCTTCAAAATTCAAATAATTAGAGCCATGTCTTTCATCAATCTAATTAAACTGGATTGACAACCACCAAGTCTTTTCGCAACACCACTGAAAAAAAAGAGAGGATAAAAATATAATAATCTATATGCTATTTTTTTTTCTTTACTTCTTTTCGTTACACTATTTTATTAATACGATTTTCTCATGAAGAGAATTATATGCATGAGATGTTAGCATTTGCGTAGACAATGACATGACATGCATATCTCTTTGATGGATACACTCATTCATCCACCTTCAACACCAAAGTTTTCTTCCCTTTTTTTTTTAATCGATGTCTATAATTTTTTTTTCTTCAATTTATTTATTTAATATTTTTTATAATATCATATGGGAAAAGTTGTATGTAACTTTAACTACAATGGTTTTCTACCGGTATCATTTTAGGAACATTGGTTAAAAAGTTACCTTGAGCAATGAAATTCAAAAGATAATCCTAATTAAGTAAAGTCATAATAATTGTGATTCACACTAGTTAAAAATACCTTTAGCCAATATCAACGGTCATAAATTATTATAGACTCAACTGATTAAGATCTTAAGAGATTTCGACTAAAAAAGTAACCTTAAGCGATATTAATTTAAAAAGTAATTAAATAATTTTTTTATAATTCAAACAAACTCACTTATTTTTTATTTGCAGTGTACAAACTGAATTTAGCTTGAGCTAGGAAAATAGGTGACAAGTGTTGTGGTGGGGTTATAGGTTTTTATAGTTTTTGTACTCTTTCTCATATTATGAGAGTGGCAATTATGGACATGCACCAGCTTCAAATATTTCTCAGAATTTCATATTTGCTTGAAAGAATGAGATTTATATAGGATTTATTTGGAATGATTTTAGAATAAAAAAATAAAATGTGAAATGGTGAAGAATGAAGATAAGACTTTTTGGGTGGCCAACATGAATGGGATAATAGTTAATGTTAGGTCATTGTTGAAAAGTACGTAACATATGACTTCTATCAACTCAATAACACTCACTGCCCTTCATGTAGTAAAATTAAAGAACCTTTCTAGTATTTTCATCAATGAATGTCAATACAAACACATCAAACAAATTATAACATTTTTTTTTTCACACAAATGGTTCCTTTTACAAATAAGTTCATATCAATTATGATCATATAAAGTTTGGGATCTTAATTACGTGGACACTTCAAAGAAAACAACCACAAAAAATTCATGATAAAAATTATTTTCAAATTAATTAACTTATAAATACAATGGATTTACATTCAAATTAATTAACTTAAAAGTACAATTCATTTCTTTCATGAAATGAGAAATTTTTAACTTTTAACATGCTACTCTTTTTTAAATTGAAATAAGTTTGTATTTAACTTGAAATACGTTTGTATATAACTTGAATTTCTTTTAGAATAACATGGAATTTTAAACCTTTTTTAATTTAAGTGTTAAATATGTTTTTTATCTTTTAATTTTTGGTGAAAATTTGAATTAGTCTTACTTTAAAATTTTGAACTAATTTAGCCTTATATATTTAAAAATGTGCGGATTTAATTCATTTAATCAAATATTATTAAGTTTATTTAACGTTTTCAATTGTATTTCAAACGTGATTATTTAATGTTAAAGCGAAAATATCTCAAACGGTATAAACAACTCGAATGTTATTATAAAACGAGTTTAAAATACTAAATAAATTTAATAAAATTTAGTTAAAAAAAATCAAATCTACACATTTATAAAATAGAGGACTAAATTGAATTACAATTAAAAAAATAATTTTAAATTCCAATAAAATTTAAGGTAACAAATATATATTTTATGTTTCTAACGTGATATGAAAGGGATTAAACTCGAAAGTGAAGTAAATGGTTTGGTTTTGATCACATAGGAAAGAGTAACCACACACAATATTTTTGTCGATTGTGGGTCCAATCAAGTAGCCACTTTAATGGCACATGAGAAAGGTGGGGTTCAATCAATCAATTTCCTTTCCCACATCCAACAACTCCAAGATAAACACTACATTTCCATCTCTTCTTCCTACGTGACACCCTACCTCCCTCTCCATTCTTATATGCATTCTTCACAACCCCACTTCAACATTCGATCTTTAAAACCCTATTCTACAACAAACATTTATTAAGAAAATTCATCTACATTATCTGCACCAAACTTCATCCTCATTAAGAATCAATCATCTACTTTTTACTTCTGCTTCAAGCAAAATCTATGCAAGATACTACAAATTTGTAACTAAAGTGAACATGGAATACAAATTTTCAGTTATGGAGCCCTTCCAAGCTAGCAAGAAGCCAGATTCACGGCACGAACAACTGTTGGAGGGAACCTTCCCTTTTTAAGTGTCCTTAGAAATTAACAAATCTGCATAAAATTATAAAATTATAAATAAATAAATAAATAAACCCTTAGAAGGCCGTAATGTGTCCTTTGTTTTTGTCCCCTCCATTTGACACACCCCCACGCTTCCTCTCTTTAAAATTCTCAAAACCACATACTCTATGCAAACCGGTTTTCATCCAAAATAATACAACATCGCAAATTCATTAATCTTGTTAACACCGACACCAGACTACACAAGAATATTAGTGCAACTCTTTTGCTTTCTTTCGCACAAAACCAATCTCCTCCCATTATTGACCTTCACATGGATTTGTGATGATTGGTTTGGTGTGTGCTTAGTTTTTAAAACCCCATTATCTCAATTTCTATTGCTTTGCCTTCCCTCACATGTTGTTGCCAGACATCATTAGTTCACCATTTCTTACTTTAATTAGCATGTTTTCCATTACATCAAACATGAAGCATGTTATGTATCCTATGTAACACAATGTTGTTGTGCAAGGAGTGGCATCTTCGGTGGTTTACTCCAGTAATTATCAGATTGTGATTGCAGCTATATGCAGAAAAAGCAATGATCACAATTGAAAAAACAGTGCGATCCTTATACCTTGTCATATTCAAAGCTGCATTATTATGATTACTTTGTCATAGCTGCCAAAAGTACAGTAATGTGAATACGCTGCCACAAATTAAATTAAACTCATCATTAAATCCTAGACACTACTAATTATTACTTTATGTATCTGTCTTTTGCTCAACTCTGCCTCTAAATTTGTTTGATAGAGAGAAAATTCAGAAAAAAACAGACCTAGTTACATTTTATAAACATCGATTTCACCATATAAAAGTAACCAACCCGTGCATTGGAAATCAAACAACAGTAATGAGAGTCAAAATTCCTAGGTATTTACGTGATTAATTTTTCACAGTTACATACAAGACGTTGACTAATTAGGTTGGAATCAAACTTCAATAATAGCATCATCATGTGTCTCCCTCGATCCCCTCCTCCATCATGCCTTCACCTTCAACTACAACTGTTGCATAAAGTTTTCAAAAAACAGTGGCCAAGAAAACAACAACTCATAATGAAATATGCTTAATTATTGATTCAGATAACAGATTACTCCACTGTGTTACTTACCATTGTTATTGACAGTGATAACACCTCTGTGTCTGTTACAACTTACACCTCATTTATAACACTTTTTTCTGGGGTCCTTGTTTTGCTTTCAAATCCCTTTCAGCTCAATCCTTTCCACCCTTTAATTATAATCTCCATCAAGACATTTAATACTGTTAATTAGCATTCGTGTCTCCTCCTTAACTATGTTTTTGTTGTTCATATCTTTAAAACATCCTACTAAATCATTAGCAATTATGAGAAACATCATGACTGAACATTAGTTATCCTGGGAACTTTATTCAGTGACAAATCCACAAACACCTTGTGCCCACATGAATACAGGACTATTACATCATACCACTCCATTTTACTCATCATCATAATAAACGCTAAACACATTAATTTATAACATTTAGTATTACATTCTTAACATATGGTTTAGTAAAAATCAAAGTACGATTATTAAATATGTTGTTTAAGATTACAGTGAAAAGGATATATCAGTAGCTAACACGAGAAGATCTGTGTGGAGCAGTAACATCATCAAGACTAACAAAACTTTAATAATTTGAAGCCTTTTTTTCAAAGAAAGGTGGTTGGTTTTGTTAGCTAATGCTAAACTTTAGGTGATGTCTCAGTGTCTCTTCTCTTAAGAAAAATAAGAGAGTTAGATATGAGAAAGCCAAGTCTCCATCCAAAGGAAAAAAGTGGGACAGAAATGGACGGATGGGATCTTCAGATAGAAAGCCAAGTGGGCCCTTTAATGGGCCTAAGATTCGGTCCGGAACTGGGCCCATTTGAGAACACTAATGTGACATGATAAATCCACCTGACGTGAACCTGGGCATGGACACCTCATCACATTACCGTGTTTATGGTAATTCCGTTCAATGTACAACATTGACTTACCCAATAGCTATTAGTTCATAGTTTATTCACGTTTTAAAAAAAATATATATAAAATAAAATGAAGCTGTATCGTGATTCTTACCCATAGATTTTCTACATGTTATTTTTACAAGATTTTGCTAATAATGAATTAATTGATCATTTCAATCACATATGTCACATCAATATTTTCAACCATCTGATCATGTATTGATACATTAAAATTAAATTAATTTAAGTAGACAAGTAACTGGAGCGTATTTATTAGTAAGCAAGGACGTACCTTATGCTTCGTTGTGCTGTCTCAGGTGCAAAATTATTTATGTTTATAATTCTACATTTTGTAAAGAAAAGTTATAATTATCGAATAAGAATCGTATCTCTTCATTCTTATAGTTTTTTTTAACCTCCCAAAATCTATAATCATAAAAATATAATAATAATTACACCACCCAATAAGAGTTGAACTCGTAATTGTATTATTTATGTAGTTAATTTAATAATTAGCATATATGATATGAGAGGAAGTTGAAGTTTATTTGGGAAGTCCAAAAAAGGAAATGAGGTTGGTGGTGAAGAAATTATGTTGATATGAAATGAATGGTTAACCATTGCCAACAAAAGCATGTGCTATGGAGACAAAAAAAAATTAGGTTGAGCTAAGATGTGGCATTGTCTGATCTGAATCTAGAAGTGCAAGAATAACGTAGATATAACCTTTTTGAGGGCAATTTCAATGATTAATATCACTGTTTGGGTTCACATGCATGCATGCTCTCTCAATCTCAATCCGTTGCTTAAATAAATAACATCTCTATCTCCTCCCATGTTGGTTTCGTGTACGACTATCCAACAAATGAATGAATCACAAATACCCTAATCACACATACAACAGATCAAGCTTTTACTATCAGTTCATGATAAATTCAAAATCTCACAACATTGGGTTAAGAATAAATATGTTACTTTTGAAATTTTCAATATGAGTTTAGTCTTATCGCATATAAAAATGAGAGAGATGAATAATATATAAGTTAGAAAATCTACAAATTTATTGTATTAAGATTTTTAATTAAAAATGATGTCATTTTTTTTATGTGATTTGAATTTATGTTTTATTGGTGTTGTATCTTCATCTTCGAAAGATAATAAAAATATTAAATAATAAGCGGAAACAAAACCCATATCAAATGTTTCATAAACAAATAATATGCAAAATAATAAGATGCATAAGACATACAAGAGATGAATCCGTAGACATCAAAACTTTTAACGTGTCAATATGAAAGAAAAATCCACGAGACCTAGTCCAATAAAATATTCCACTAATGATTAATGGGTACACCACAAGTTCTCTAAAAGCTTCCAAGGATCAACATAGAATTATTCTCTTCACCAACAGGGTAAATAACAAACTTCAATGAGTATTTAAATAAACAACAAAGGGAACTCCAATGAGATGAGGAATAAGACCTTTTCTCCAAGGTAGTTTTTCTGCATAAACTTACACAAGATAACTAGTGTTCTTTTCTTCTTATTCTTCACTCTCTCTGATGACTTATTTTCTTTTCTCATCAGAGACACTCACAACTTCCTAGTAATCATGGTATGGTGTAACATGTTATGTGTGTCTTTAGCCTTAACTTCCCTCTTTACTTACTACGATCATTAAATCTTTGAGAGTGAGATCATTAAATCTCTGAAAATGATCATAAAATCTTTGAATACGGTCATTAAATATTTGAGAATGATCATTAAATCTTTGAGAGCGATCATCAGATCTCTGAAAATTCTAGTACATATTTCATCCTCTTGACTCCATAACTAAAACTTCATTTTGAGAAGGGGGGACAACCTTACCCTTCCCTCTAGTTTCATCATTTAAGAGGTTATATTTGAGCATGTCAAAGGTTAGTTTTTCATTAGGAGCAAAGTTTCTCAGATATACCACCAATATCTTCTAACTGTATGGTAATGAGCTAAGTAACAACGGTGTCATTAGTCTATCATTTAATACAATATCCATTATGATCAACTGATTCACCATATTCTAAAACTGGTTCAAGTGTTTTGTCATTGAAGAGCGATCGTTGCATTTCAAGCTTACTAACTTCCAAATAAAAAATGTCTTATTACATAAATTTTTATACTCTAACAACTCACTTAATCTCTTCTATAACTCGAGAAAAAGGGAAAAGCAAATGTGTAAATCGTTCCGTTTTTCCGTTACAGTGAGTGACCGAAGAACGGAGTCTTTGGTTTATGATTTAACAAATATGGAAAATGTTATCGTTTTTTTATCAGTTTGGATCCAAAAAGTGTGAAGTTTGAGCGCATGAAAAGGGCTTTATTACTTACACTTCCCTTTTTCATAGACATGACTTCTCTTTTCTTTCTTTTATTTTCTAAAATAAAATCCCTTAAACACCCTCCTAATTTTAAAATAATTATCATGGATTTCTCAAGACGGCTTACGTCGTACACTTCCTCCTTCTACCGCGAGATCCCGTAAAATATATTTTAAAATTAGGTCTCAACACAAAACATCTTAAAAGATAAAAATTTTCACAGATGTTAAGAAAAATCAACATTCCAAAAAGTAGTATCCGAAAGATATTTTAATATTCCGGAAAAAACATCTTAAAGTGTTATTAGAGTTTCGCAAAAATACTTTTTCAAATATATTTAACATTCCAGCAAATAATTTAATTTGTTGACACTTTTAGAATATTAATTTTCTCAAAAACAATTTGTAAAATAATTTTCAATAATTTTAAAAAAGTTTAAAACTTATGGAAACAATTTTCAGGAATGTTCAATTTTTTTAATTTTTTGAAAATTAATTTTCATAATATTTTACAGAAATTTAATATTCTGAAAACCTACTTTAAAAAAAAATATTTTTGAAATAAAATACCAAATAGAGGTAGATTTCTAAAACAGGGAGGTGTAAATAACATTTGTCACGATAATTCGGATATCTTAAAAGAACACGGGCCGATCCAGCCCAATAAGTTTTTATAGGGCTACGCAGTGTGAAGCAGTTTGCAATGCTCTTATTGTCTAA
>Ga0099823_1001975_pt1 | contig 17962 bp, 12 predicted proteins | sample CowpearedBW_FD_76831 | JGI IMG/M metagenome (GOLD analysis project Ga0099823, IMG submission 76831) | Root nodule microbial communities of legume samples collected from California, USA - Cow pea red BW | ecosystem: Host-associated > Plants > Roots > Nodule | place: USA: California | collected...
AACGGATGTCGACATCCGTTTCTATTTTGTGTTGTTGTTTGGGGTGTGGGATGTGATCCCTGTCACTAATCTTTATACGCGCATAATTATCACGGAGCGAGAGATAGAACAAAACAAAAGGCATGGTGGACTAAACATGTCTTTCCTGCTGATGATGATGAGTTTTTTATGCCATGGTCCACGTGATTGCTACTTCACCATCATCAGTGTTGAGCCCTAAGTCATTCCACACAGTTTCGGATGCGTTAACGATGTTGGTCTTGCATGGCAATTGATTCGCGTGTTCTTCGTCACACCCTTGCGTGGAGTCGCACTCGTCCACCACCTTCGCCACCGCGCTCCTGTCGTTCCTCGCCGTAATCCTTATCGTTTTCCCTACACACAAACACATCTCACATCTCACATATTAGTGTTCTGTTTTCTGAGGATGTCCAAGGAAGGTAGCACCAACTTTCTCATTACTGCAATAGAGGCAAGGATGCTGATCAAACCTCTGATCTTGTAGCACCTTCCTCGTCCTCACCACCACCTCTTTGTTGCTCAACCCACCCTCCTCCCTCACCACCGTCTCCACCGCGTTGTTGAACGCCCCATAGGCTTTTCCGACGACGCCAGGGTTCATGTCCGCCGACGTCTCGTCCGCCTGGCACCCGCTCAGCAGGATCCCCTCGTCGAGTCCTATCGCCCTCAACAGAGCACGCGACACCGTTTGAAACGTCAAACTCGCGTCAGAGCCAAAGAGTTCTAGCATGTGGGTGCCGATGTCCGTGGCAATCGATTTTGTTAGGGAAGAGAGGTGTTCCAGTATGGAGTCATAAGGGATTGTCTTCTTGGTAAGGGTGTAACTGGTTTTCGATGTGGGTCCTGCCATCTCCAGCATCCCACCGTTGTCAACGTCGACGAGCCACCACCACCTCGAGCGTCTTTAAGTCCACCGCGGTTTGGATGTAAATGAAACCACATAAAACCGGATGTCGACGTTCGTAGTTCAATTTCTAGAACGGGATGTCAAAATTCGTTGTGCGTTCAAACAAAAAAATAACGAATAGTAATGCATGAGAACTACAAAAAAAGTAAATCAGATATTAACATCCGCAAATCAAATATCTGAAGTAGATGTGAACATCCGTAATGAATTAAAAATACAGAAAACACTAAATTGGATGTCAACATTCGCAACACATTTTTCTGAAACGATGTCGCTGATGTTGACATCCATAATACAAAAAAAAACATAAAAAAGGAAACGGATGTCGACATTCATAACACATTTTTCTGAAGCGGATGTCAACATCCACAATGATAATAAAACAAAAAAGTATTACATAACGGATGTCGACATCCGCAACACAATTTTCTGAAGCGAATGTCGACATCCGTAATACAAAAAAAAAAGAAACGGATGTCGATATCTACAAATCAATTGTTTAAAGCAGATGTCAACATTTGCAATGGTAATAAAAAGTAAATTTTAATGTATGATTACAATGGGATTATAAATACTAACTTGGAAGAAAGGAGCTTTTAAGAGATTTGATGAAACAAGACCACCACTCAAAGAGCTTGAAGCACAGATGGAAGAAGTAGCTTGAAGCACGAATGAAACAAGACCATAGGTGGGAGCTTGAAGTATAGAGACAAGGATCACAGGGACATAGAGCACCACAAATATTGGGAGGAAATGAACACTGAAGAAAACAGAACGGAACAGAGGAAAGTTGGGGGTGCAGGCACTTGCAAGAATAAAAAGAAGAGGAGCAGTAGCAATGCAACAAATTTTCTTTCACGGCTTTCAACCACCAAGGTAGGTAAAATTAATTAGGGACAAAAGTGTAATTATTGGGAGTACATGAGAAAGGTTGGGGGTGCAGGGAGAAGCCCCCGTGGCACATCTAGTATACAAAGTATGGCTCATTGTTAGGCCCAATGAATCAAAAGAGCCCAAATTCTGGCCAAAAGGGTATTGACAATGGAGAGAGGTCACAAAGAATTACGAATAAACCTCCTTACCTCAGGGATTACGTGACCAAGTAAAAATGTGACAGTTATAGAAGGATTTGGTCATGTCATAATGAGCATAACTAACTTTATATTCCTTTTGTTTTTCATGTTGCATGAAATACATTATATAAACACCACCCAATGATTGGAGTGGAGAACAATAAATATATAACAAATTTCTAAATTATTCTTCTCTCTTCACTGTGACACCTTTCATTGTTGTTTTCATTGACCCTACTCTTCTCTCATGGCTGAAGCCATTTCCTACCTTGACAAAAAGCTCAAACAAATTCTTTTTGCCCAAGCCAATTTTTCCAACACCCTCCACGACATTGATGCCTGTTCTCTCTCTTAGAGTCCAAACTTGCTTCCTCCCCATTACCATTAGGGTGGATCTTCCAACACCCTCCCCACGACATTCGATCTTTCCTCGTTCAACGACGAGGACACCTTAGGGTGGATCTTCAAGATCACCCACTTTAGCCTGGTAATAGTGGATGCACACCAATCGCCTCCCCACTTCGTGGGACGCGTTTCTTCGAGCTCTAGAGTTGTGTTTTCCCCCTCCAAATTTGAAGACCCCATCGCTGCCCTGTGCAAGCTTTCACAGACTCAAACGCTCGAAGACTACATCTCAAAATTTAAATCACTTGCTAATCGATCTCCGGTTACCCAAAAAGATTTTACCTCAACTACTTCACTTCCAGTCTCAAGTGCCATCTCTGCCACAAAGTTACAGCGTTACACCCCCATTGACATTCCCCAAGCAATGCCGATTCCTAAGCTCCACGATGATAGGCATAAGTTGTCCCCACCACCCTTTTTCGAATTCTCTAGACCACCAACACCCCCAACCTTACCCAAACCACTTGCCCCTCTACTTCCAACCCCTTCTACCAAAATACACATTAAACGCTTAATACAAGCAAAGATGCAAGCCCGAAGAGAAAAAAAAAATCTTAGCTACAATTGCATAAAAAATACATAAAGGGCCACCGCTGCAAATCCCAGTTTCTTCTCTTAGTCATTGATGATCGCGATGATACCTTATTCGGATGATTAACCACCAGATGACACTTTCCTATAAGCGGATCTAATTAGCTTGCACTCTTTTTCTCTTTTTTAGGTTAGTGGAGCCTTAAAACCTTTAAGATCATTGGTTCAATCAATGGATGAGGTCTAAATAACGATGGACAGTGGAAAACCTCATAACTTCATTCAATCTAAGGTAGCCCAATTTCTTAACCTTACTTTGAAACACACACCAAGCCCATTCTGAGTAATGGGCGACAATGGAGAATTTTTTCCATGCACACTTTTTGTCCACAAGCCTAAGCCACTACAACATCCCTACAATTTCGCGTCGATCTTTTCCCATTTTACCTCTCTTACATTGATATCATCTTAGGCGTTCACTGGCTCACTCAAGTTAGTCCCTTCATCATGGACTATAATGGGCCCTTTATGCGATTCACGTGGGAAAATAAGATGGTGGAGTTTAAGGGAGACCAAAGCCCTAACCCTACCCCCATTACGGCCCACCAGCTTCGGTGCCTCTAACACACAAACTGTGTGGAAGTCTCATTCCAACTTTCTCTAAAGCCTTCTCCCCATTTACCTACTCTCCCAACACAACCCTCCACTAATACGATCTCCCCAAGTATACCATTGTCTTCCGTCCCTTAATTGTAAACATTGATCCACAAATACTCTTCCCATTTTGTTGCACCTACCTCCCCGCCCCTTTCCCATAACACCGACCACACCATTAACATGCTCCCTAACACACCTCTTGTCTCAGTTCGACCATATCGTTATCCACACTTTCAAAAACAAGAAATTGAAATCCAAGTTCAAAAGATGTTGGATGTTGGCTTCATCATTCCCAACACAAGTCCATTCTCCTATCATGTACTTCTTGTCAAAAAGAAAGACGACTCCAAGTGTTCCATTTGGCAACAGTCAATCCAATACCTAGGGCATGTGGTTTCTTAAGTAGGTGTTTGTCCATACCCCTCTAAAATCCAAGCGGTACTTGACTGGCCCATACCATCATCATTGAAATCCTTTTGTGGTTTCCTTGGCCTCATGGGGTTCTATCAATGCTTCGTAAAAGGTTATGCGTCAATTGCTTCTACCCTCATAGTTTTGTTGAAAAAAGACAATTTCATATGGACTGAGTCTGCTACCACAACCTTTATTGATCTCAAGAAGGCTCTTACTAATGCTCCAGTGTTGGCTTTACCCCATTTTGACTCTATCTTTACAGTCCAAACAAACACCTCGGGTGTAGGCATGAGGGTTGTCTTATCCCAACAGGGTCACCTTATTGCATACTTTAGCAAACAGTTCTGCCCCAAACTAAGGAACTCCTCGACTTATATAATTGAATTATGTTACATCACCTCTATGGTTCAAAAATGGTGCCAATACTTTTTGGGAAGCCACTTCATAATATATACTAACCAACAATCCATTAAGGAGCTCTTCTCCCAAAGTGTTCTTGCACCAGATCAACAATCTTTTGTAGCAAAGTTGCTTGGATTCGATTTTGAGATCCACTATAAATCCGGGAAAATGAACATTGTAGCCAATGCACTTTCTAGAGTGATACCTAATGAAGACTTCGTTCCTCCTATTTTATACATTATCTCTGTTATATATGTGCTTATATCTAGATGTGGTAAAAGTTAGAATTCACCACTCTAAAAGAATTAGAATTCTAATTTTGTGCTAAGACCTGTGTGCGAGGGACAATCTCAAGTAGATAGTTTCTATGGTCATAAGCCTCCCTAAAGGTACCGAAGGCGTGCAAAGATTTTCTTAGGCCAGACGAAGATTGACCCTCGAGTGCAAAGGTGGGTAATATCTCGCAATTTGTTTACATCATAGAATGACTATTATACTTCTCTATATAGTTTAAGGGTCTTCTAATTTGTAATTTCTTTACTCTAAGTTTTCATGTAGGAAGTTAGAATTTATGCTTCAATAAGAAGGTCTTTAATTTACAAATTCTAAAATGAAATTGCTAAAAGTAGTGTGCATTTTATCCAACCTATCAATATTGTTTCAAATGGTTGATGTTACAAAAGGAACCACCAACCTTATAAAATTAACTTTCAATTTGGAAAAAAGGTAGCATTAACTGATAGTTAATTGATTCTAGAAACAAATCCACACCATATACCTCTTTCTGTAATTATTGCTCCTAATTTTGACATAGACTATTTAATGGATAAGTTGAACTATTATAGTTGAACATGTCAAGTCAATTACATTTTTGTAGTTTAATAAAGTTATTTTTTGTGAAAACGTCAAGAGAGTATTCATAGGTATTGGAAGTGAAAGAGAGTAAGAAAAAAAAGTAAAAAAAAAGGATAAAGTTGATTGTCATCTCCATTGAGGTTGATGGGTAACATACATATTTTTTAGAAATGATATTGTCTTCTTCAAATTGCTTAACCAATGTTACTTTTCCAAAATAATTTTTGAATTAAAGGCATTCTATTTGGAAACTATGTTGATGAACTATTTGCATTCCTTGTACGTGGAGAAGTTCAAAATATTTTTATTAGTATATACAGTTTTGCAAATTCAAGTTTTTTCAAGGTATATTCTATCAACAAATATATTTAGTTTTTGGATAATGCGTCAAAGTTTCATTATTTTTCAATAACATTACTTTTTTCATATTCAGATAAAATGTATGTTCAAAATTGTATTGATTGTACATAGATATTTTAGAACGTGATTTGTGACAAGCTAACATAACTAAAAAAAGTAACTTTATAATTCATATTTGGTTTGTTAGGATAATAGTTTTGTGAAATAGGATATGTAATGTAGTTTGATATTTATATTGTATAATATGTGTGGAAAGTGTTGATTTGCCATTAAAGGATTAGTCAATTGTCTGAATATTCTAAAAAAAGCATTTGAGATGAGTTCCTTCAACCCACCCTTAAAAATGTTGTAGAACTGATAAAGAGCACGGATAAAGTGGATTTTCTTAGGTGTGTATATTCATTGTCCTTTAAAGACTTATTTGTTGCGTGTTACACAAGTCTCCCAAGATACAATAAGAATTTCTCAAATATCTCTAAGGATCTCAAAACTAGTAAAAAACTCTAAAATATTTTAGAACCTGAGATGTTTAGAGAAGAAAGGAAAAATAGAGAGAAGAGATGTGAGTTGTGTGTGTTTTCGGAGGAAGCATTGGGAACCTATTTATAGGTGTAGGAGGGTTTATGATGGGCCAAATATCTCATGACTTATGGAGGAAAATTTGTAGCTAACCCAACGTTCACAACCATTGTGGCTTGCAAAGCAAAAAATTTGCAACATTTAATTGATGAACCAATTACAACTCTTTGCATACAGAAGACTCATTCGAAAAGTAGGGGTGGGCAAAAATTTCAATTTTCTTGATCCAATCCACTTTTGTTCTGATTAATCCATTTAAAATCCATTTTATTGGATCTGGATTTCAATCTTATCTACATTTTATATATTTTATGGATTGGATATACAAAAAGATAGGTACCACTAGATTTTTGTTGCATAAAAGGAGCAATACATTGTAGTTATTTTATACTATGTTAAAGCCACATAATGCAATATTCTTTTTGCAATATTTTGATTATCACAACAAGAAATACAATATGAGGACTAAAAGATCACAAAGAAGTATGATATTTTAATTCATATTATTATACGATTAAACAATTATCCTATTATTTCAACTTTAACTACTAAGATAGCCCTATGCCTAGTAATTTTGTTGTATTGTTACAAGAAAGTGTGTTTGTAGTTTTGGGTACCATTGAACATTGATGACGATGAATGGTGGTATACTGCTTGCATTTATAATAAAATGGTATACCTAAACTCCATTTTTTTTCTTTTTTTTTTGGTGAGAAATGCAAGAAGAGTGTCATGAAAGTTAGTTCCAAATTTTTTGTTTAACATTCTATTATTATATAATGGATATATGTGTATATGTTGACATGTTTATGTAGGGCATACGATCAAGGTTTGTATAATTGATCAAATAGATTCAACCAATTGGGTTTTTTTACAATGATGACACCACACGCTCAAGAAATTGTGGGGAAAGATCTTTGAATCTCATGACAAGGTTATGTGATAAACTATTTATTTTCTACTTCTTTAATTACATACATATTTAATATTGAATGACTTAAACAATGCTTTTTTCTTTTAGAACATTATTTTTGGTCATATTATAGAGGAGTTTGCAATTTTGATGGATACAACTATTATGTGAAAATTTTCATATTTTAGCAATCATTTAAAGTTTAAAAAGTTTGTATTGATGACAAAATCATTCAAAAGTTAAATGATGGTTGCATGAAGTTAACATTAAGTACTTCATTCTTTTATATATATATATAGTTATATATCTTTCTTATTCACATTCAATTTGTTGTGAATGGTTACATGATATGTGTGTGAAGGATGTGTATTAGGAGAATGGACAATTTTGTAGAATAAAATATTTAGGCAATGACGATTCTTGTGTTTGCTTTGCAGTTGTATTATTTTATAGTACAAAATTATTTGTCGTATGAACCATTCAATGTTTGTATAGTCTAATGCCATGTATTTTTTTTATAGGATTTGTTAACTAAGTTTTCAAATGAATCTAATCCCAAATTTTTGACTTGGACACTAGCATTGTTTTAAGCAACGATATAGCAATCACTCCACTTAAAAGAGAATGTGTAACTATTCCATCCAATAGAGGATGCTACTTTTGAGGACACGTGAAAAAAATATTAAAATTGAGAATTGAGTAGAGTAAGTTTTAAGTATGTTCTTGGATTGTTGTATTTTGTAACATGTAAAGACAATGATTTTATAATCAAGTCTAAAGGTAATTATTTAATGTGTTTTTATCGTTGAATTTTATGTAAGGATACAAATATCTCGTTACTTTTATATCTAATGGTTTAATATGTTAATGTATTGTGCTACATTTCGTGACTACAATGTTTAAATGTAGGTTCTTTTAATAGTTATAATACTTTACAATTTAACTTTCACTATGCAACTGACTATTTGTTGGCTAATTAAATAAGTATTGAGTAATGATGATAATTTAGGGTGGGTCATAAGGGTCGACCTACCAACCCGCTAGAAAACGTATGGGACAAGTTGAGTATCTTAACTCTCTATCCTACTTAGGTTTATCCGGCTTAACCCACAACAAAAACCTCCACTATATAAAATATATCAATATATGATATAATCCTTGGTTGATCTATTTTATTGATTTTTCTTAATAAATTTATTTACTTTTAATTTATTTGTGATTGAATTGTAATAAATAAATTAGTGTGAAAATCGCTTCAGGATTATTTTCTAACATAGTATAAGATATTTCTTATAAATATTATATAGGTGTTAGTTTTGGATTATAATTTATTTTGTAACTCAAAATGTTGAACTCAACGAGGAAACAACGACATAAAGACATACTTTTATCATATCACAACTAAATAATTTTAAATTAGTTTTGATATTTTTTTGTCACTATTCACTCATTAATTAGCAAAAAAATTAGTAAGAAATATTTTTACTCGTTAATTTCTCTCATAAACTAATAAATTTCTTATAATTTTTACTTACATTATTCATTATAAAAGCCTCAACCTTTAACTAATTCATCTTTTATTGTCTTAAATATCACAATTTCATCTATGTGAGATAACTTACCAACTTCATTTGATATTTTACTCTAAATTTTGATTTCATTTTTATAAAAGAAAAATCATTAGTGAAGTAGTGACAATAAGGAATGTAATATTGTGTTTTAATTAAACTACCTTAAATATGGACTAAGAAATTGAAAAAACAACTCAATTTTGACTTTAGGATTATACATTTTGGAATATTCACTACGCCAAAATTGTTAATAGACAATGTTTTTTTTTTCTAATAGATAGTGTTTTTAAGGTGTTGTCTATTGGAGCGGTGTCTATTAATAGACAACGCTTGTAAAAAAGCGTTATCTAATGACACATTATAGACAACTTTTGGCTTATCAAGCGTTGTGTATGTATTATTGGAAAGACCATGCTTCCTAAGAAAAGTGTTCTCCATTAGTGCTCTTATATATAGCGTTTGACTCAACAAGCGTTGTCTATGTATCTCTTATAATATATTTAATTTTTCGTTTATTCTTGCCTATTTTAGTGATATCTTTTGCAGAAAACATTTATCATAGCTATGTAGCAGAGGTTTTTATTTTTAGGGTTTTAGCCTCTTCTATTGGTGACTATTATATTATGGAGGTTTGAAACCTCTTTTATTTGCCCACCTCCTTTATAATTACCCTCCTGCATTTATAATTTCTTAATTTACTTTAAAAAAATTATAATAATAAATAAAATATATAAATTAGTTCACAAAAATTAACCAAAATTAATTTTATTGATGATTTAAGATAAAGTGCATTAATTGGAAATTACAATGTAAATATAAAAAAAATACATAACAATGAAAATATATAATTATAATCATTGTTCTGCACGCTCCTTAAATGATCCTAAACATGTCTTCATCAAACATATCATCTCCTATGCACATAACAAAATCATCGACCCCCAACGATCTGGTGATCATCTCAAACATGCCTTCATCATACCTATCATCTTTTATGCACAAAACAAAACCAAGGTACATTCCTTTTTCTTGCATGGCAGAAAGTAGTTGTTTGCCACTAGTCCCTTGCTCACACTCTACATCACCACATGTACTTGTTAGAGACTACAAGTGAAATAGTAAAATGATACAAAACACTTGAAATTTCTCAAAAACAAAATCACAAAGCGAAAAGTGAACCAAGAGAGGGTCTACATTCAATATGTTTCCTTTTATGTTACTTAACAAAAACAGGTGAAAGAAATTCAGTACACTAACTAGTATTTGAAGTTGTATGGAAATAGTAAAATGTGTTACAAAAGAGACCAACAATGTCTTCTTTAATAATTAAGGACAAAAGAGAGTACTAATTAAACTAAGAACTCACAGGAAAAAATGACACTCAAACTTGATTTTGGCTCATTAATCCTATTGTGGTGCCTTTACTAGACACTTCAACTACAGTAATGGTTTTTAAATGCCTTGATGAAAGATAAGTTTAGCTAACTTGCAAAACAAGTTTTCATGTGGAATTAATTGATGCAAAAATATAAGTGATGAAGTTGCCATTGATATCAATATCCAAGAAATAAAATGAATATACAAAAACAAATCATTCCTAGAGAATATTGGTGTACACACCTATGGTTTAACCTCTACATTATTTTGGCTACTTTTAACTGTTTTGGTTCATTTGCAAGCACACTCTCAAGGTGATCAAGAAGTTCCTTAGCTTGGCATGATCCAAAGTTTGGACCTACATCCTTATAACACCAAACAAGTGCAATCTTCTTGTCTTCAATGGTGGATACATAAGTTGTTTCAGTATAAAGTTTCATCACAGGTTCTACAATCCATTTCCAACTACAATATTATCTTCTGAGATCATTTTTTCTTGCATTAGCTGCAAATTACAAATTTGATAGAAAAAAGAAGTAGAAGATTGAAGTTATAAACTTGTGATAAAAATTTAAACTAGTAAGAACCTTACTTTGTGTGACTCTTCAGAAAGTGCTTTATGTTCAATTTTAAGCATATTAACCTCAGCAGTTAACTCATTTAGCATGTGGACAATTTTGGTAAGGATAATTGCCTTGTCATTCTTAGGTCTATCAAGATATATATTGAGTTCAAACAATCATAAATATCTTAGTAATGTTATGTTATAAATGCTACATTAAATTGGTAATATATGTTGAAATAGGCATAAAAAATTGTGCTATTATATATATATATATATATATATATATATATATATATAAATCTTTAGTAAAGATATCTATATAAAACTAGATAAAACTAGATATGTTATCCCGTTACCATTACCATGACAAACACTATCCTCTTATTCACACCATCACTATCGATCAACATTCCTTGAAACTAATTTTAATACAATAGAAATTTTCATATTAATATATTTTAAGTTAAAAAAATACTTTTAAACCAGAAGTCACCTTAAACTAAGACTAATTTAAAAAAAAATATTAAACTTTGAAGAACTAAGAATCTTTTCAAACAGATCCAAAACCAATCGATGAAAGGTTTTTCAAAAAAAATTTAAAAAAAGAAGCAAAACTAAAAAAATGATATTGTAAAAAAATAAAGAAGAAGAAAGGAAATGTTGAATAATGAACCAACAAACCTAATGTGTTTCCCAACTCCTGGAAGTTCTCGTTGAGTCGATCGCTTTAGAGTTTTTTCGTGGTTAGTTGTTAGAAACTTTCGTGAGGCATTCAAATACTGTTTTTCCCCTTCACTCTTGCCTTCTTTCTCCTTACACAAAGCACAACACTAAGGTTCATAATTCTTTTTTTGAAAAATCTTCCTTCTTCTAAAATTCGAATTTCAACTTACAACCATACCGACGGGTGAGTTCTTTGATGGTTACCAATGTCATTGATAACAGCTCTTGCAGTTTCAACTACCACCAAAATGACCTTGGGAGAATAATAAGACGAGAGGGCCTTATCCGTAATTAGACATTGATTGTGGCGATTGGTGAATGTCAAACGCCAATATGGTTCTTTGCCACGAACGCGAATTCACCTGCAGGAATTTAGGGTTTATAGGTTTATTTTGTATTTTGAGACCGAAAAAGATCAACGAGTTAAGAAGGAAAAGGGTGAACAAATAAAGGATAAAATTAAAACCTCTTCAAAAAAAAAAATTAAAACCCCAACTATAGTGAGCCTTTAGACATTCTATCCTAACCCTCCTAAATCAGATTAACTACCATGAACGCTGTTTTAGAAATTTTTTAATAAAAAATAGATAACACTCAAAATCAAGAAGCCTTCTCTATTGGTCTCTCTTATTATTTTTTTTTATTTTTTAAATATAAATACATATAGATAACGCCTTATGGATGAAGCGCTATCTATATATATGAAATTTTATAGTGTTTACTTTATAAAGCGTTGTCCTTTGATCCCGTGTTTTAATTTATAGTGCTTAATTAAATAAGCACTCTCTAAATAGTGTTGTCTATTGTCTATTTTGGCGTAGTGATGATTTTTTACTTCAAAATTGTCCAATATAGAATATAACTTAGAATTCATAATTGTATTTGGAATTGCACAATCAGATAGTCATCACTCATAATTTTTGGATTGCACAATGTGAAAAAAAATTGGATTGCACAATCTATAATGAACTTCAAACAAAAAAAAGAAAATATGAAAATCCCATAAATTGCTTACTGAAGTTTTTTTCTATAACTCTAAGCATCAATATAAGGATGTGACATCGCAACTAAGTTACACATTAAATCTTAATAACCATGTAATGTAGAAAAAAACAAAACAATATAATATGGTAAAGACAAAACAAATTTTAGCTTCACCACCCTCTAGGCTTAACTCGCCCAAAGCCCGAGTATACTTAGCTTTGTATATTGAAGGTTTGAGCCTGGGGTCATGGTCTATCTAGGATAATGAGTCTCAATTATAGGGTGAGTACCAACTTTTTAAAAGAAAATGTAACTTATATAAGAGGTTAGTTATAATGTTACTAGTTACTAATAGAAGGGTCCAATAAAACTATTGAAAATATTAGCAAAAAACTATAGAAATATCTACTTGTGGTACTTGAAATTAGTTAAGGAAAATACAAACTCTAAGGATTAAAAATATCAATTGATTCAAAAATAACAAAAAAAAAATGACTAGGGGTTATAAAATGCACCTCTCACTATGAATAAATTTGTTCAATTTTGAATGCTCTAACTTTAAACCCTAAAAATCATACTAAGATACTTTTGGCTATAACAATATTTTTTTTAGAAAGAATACTATCTAGAATCAGTTCAAACTATTCCATCCTTACTACAATTTGGAGCATAATCCTCCAGTGAAACTTGTAATCAAGGCAAATGTGTACTAACAGAATAAGGGAGAAATCAATCCCCATCCAAAATATCAATCACTTTATTCGAGAGTTGGATAATCACTTTAATATATACTCTAAAACTCAAGCAGAAACACCAAATCTCATCATGCAATGTTGTAAGTGTCTAACAACAGTCAAAAATCATATGAACACAACAACACAATCCCAAAAACCACTACAACTACAAATGGGATTAACAAAAAAATATTTGAAAATCTTTAATAAGATTTATACAAATTAATCTTACACTGTTGTGATTCTTTGTCAAGTATTTATTCTTTTCTATTTTGAATCCCATTTTAAATGTATTAAAGTTGTTTGTGTTCTATATGTGCAAATGAGAATTAACTTCTCCACAATGAAATTCAAAACGGAGTTGTATATGAATGTTCATAACATGTACATGCATAGATATTTGAAAATTGAACATCCATATTGGACAAAGCAATGATTACTATTATTAGTGTTGTCATGATTGTCAATGTTTGAGTTTGTTGAATTGAACGTGAACATTATTAAGCTATTGTCTTTTATTTGAAAGGTTAAATTATGTCTTTGGTCCCAATTTTGTATGAAAATATCAATTTGGTCCCTTTATTTTTAAAAGTCTCAATTAGGTCCATATTTTCAAAATTTGGTATCAATCATACCCTTTCTATTAAATTGGGTTTAATAACGTTAAGGGAACAATTATATGGCATAATTCTGTATGAATAAATAGTGACTAGGCAAAGTGAAAAATAGTGATATGAATTTAGTGTTTTTAATAATTAAATTATTAAAAGGGGGACGAAGGTGAATTGGCTATTTAAAACTTTTTCGAAAGCTTAAAACTTTTTTCAATTGAATCAAATAGACTAGAAAGTTAGGATGTAAAAGCAGCAGACTAGTACATTTTCAATCGGTCAAAAAATAAAACAGTAGACTAATTTGTTCTTGAGCTATGAAACAGTCGATTAAAAAGACAAATCAATCAGTTAAAATACTGGGAATTTATGCAGAATACAAAATTCACATATTTAACTCAAACAACAATCTTTTACATACAAGACTTGTTCCAATCAATATTTTTAACTATTACACAGTCTCATATTACACAAGAGCGCATTAAAACACAACAAAGAGTGGATTACTTGATTTTCTTGAAACTTTAAAGTGATTCAAAGTGAGTGAGAAGAGAGAAAGAGAGTTACATAGTTATTTTTATACTGGTTCACTCAATCGCAAAGCTACATCTAGTTTACCAGGACAACCTGAGCCTGGTTTCCACTATATTCAAAAGTTTTACAAATCAAACACCAAAATTAGACTTTTGAACAAAGAACCATACAAGATTTTTGATTCACACAAAAATCTAGACAAATACCCTGCAAGAATCACACTTACAGATCTAAAATCACATCAGGTAACCAACTAGAGGCACAAGAACATCCAAACCTGATGGTGGTTGTCCCTAGCCAACCATACATGTGTTCTTCAAGCTACTCACAAGTCAAAATGCCTCCAATATCAAATAAGATCTTCAAACAACGAGTTGCAAATGTGTATTGCAAAGAGAGAGAGAGTTTTCCAAAGTAGAATAACAAGATTTCGCATTCAAAAACTCAGAAAAATTACTCTACTCTCGAAAACACAACATATATAGTCTGGTTTAAGTGAAATCAATCAATTGAATTTTCCATACAATCAACTGATTTCACTTGACTTAAGTGAAATCAGTCGATTGAAAAATAATTCAACTGACTGAATGCATTCATACCAGAAACTATATACCAGAACCTATGTCATATGGATCTTCATCAATCTTCATATTATTTCCAAATTTAACACACTAAAAACTTAATCGACTGATTGGATCTTCATCAATCTTCATCAAGCACATATGATCTTCATGCACATGGCTTTATCAATTCTTTGCTTCAAACTTGCTTGTGCCAACAGTCGACATCTGTAGAACAAAATTAAACACTAGATGTCAACTTCCATAGATAAAAGAAAATTATACCGTCGACATTCGATATATAGAAAAAAAAACTTAAAATAAGTACAAGATATCGACTTACGTAAAACAAAAGAAGTATCGGATGCCGAAGTATTGAAAAAAAAACTTGAGAATAGGTCAATTAGAGAGAAAAAAATGAGTTATTTTAACTTAGGGATAAAATGGGAATTTAAAAAAAAAAGGGTAAAGGAGAAGTGTTTGGAGTTGCAGGAAGAAGCCCCAAAACGATCTCCTTCACTCAGGTGTTTCAAGGCCCAAATATTTGCACCTAAGGAGACCCAACGAAGTCTGGAAGGGCCCGACCCACTCTAAAAAAACCCTTTGTAAGGCGAATGAATTTATAGTTTGTCTTTCCTCAGGGTTTATAGCATCAATGGCTCTTCTTCCTTGAAATCTTGATGTGAATGAGGTGAGTGAAATGCCTTCTATTTCTAACTTAAATACTAGTTCGATTTAAGGTCACAATAATCATACAATAATAGAGCTTTTGTTTCTTCCTTGTTGTGCTGTGCAGTTTCATTTCCAGCGACTCTATATTTATTGATTTTTGTGTTGGAAGCAGCTCCCATTTTGTGACTGACGGGTAAGTTACACTGGTCATCGTTATGTTCTGTTTGCATAATTTGTAATTCCTGTTTTTCTGTGTGTTTTTATCGCAAATTCGTAGAATACAGACCTTTTTGAACAAGGGTTGTGGTCCACAAATCAAACAGTTGGGAATCGTCAAACATCATATTATTTCTGTGAATTGAGGAAAAACAAGCAATTTATAGTTATTTGATTATGATGTCCTGTTTGAATGCCCCATTCACCAGTCTTATTTAGCTCTCGCATGGTTAGATTAAAACCAGGAAATCCTTCCAGTCCATCCCTATATCCTCTTTGTCTATCCATAAATGTTTTCATCTTAAGTGATACTGATTAATTGAACCCCAATTCACTGTGACTCCAAAAATAAAACGAAGAAGGGTGAGCATAGTTAGGATTAACCTCAAGGAGCTCAGAAGAAGCAAGCTGCATAAGCATCCTCCCCTTGTGCTATATTGATTATTGAATAATGAGAATGACTGTCCAGGTTTCTATCATGATTTCTTCTCTAGAAATGCATCAATCAATCCCAGCATTTATTTCATCAGGGTAACTAAGTGATAGAAATGAATTCTTTGAATTCTTATGTTTTGTTAGTTTACAAGAAAATAGTACTTGATTCTTTAAACTAACCGAAACATATCCACTAAATGAAAATGACATTACTTATCGTTATGATGAAATGCTGTTCCCTAATGACTTCTTTAGTTATAAACTATACTGCTACTGGCATTTTAATGTGATGTACTGATTTGGATTGGATCTTTATGGAAAAAAAAAACAGGCACATTTACTAATATTTATTATTTATCACTATGCTTATATAAGACAAATAATTCACTGCGAAACCTGTCACCCCATCATTATTATGGTTCATCTTGCAGCTGTTTTTTCTGGCTGAGTCACCCGGAGAACAGGAAAAGGGCATTCTTGTTGTATAGTTTGTAGAAAATCTGTAAGGTCAATTAGTTCAAGTTGTCATTTGATTCCAGTAGTGCAAAGCAAGAAAATATAGCCAACAAACTTATTGCTATCAGGGATACTGTGGAAATTCAAAAAAGGTGGCCAACAAAACCTATTTAGTTTTGGCAGTTGGCAATTTGAAAATACTTAAAAATGTCTTCGGCTGCTCCGAGTTCCCTGTTGAAGGTGGAGGAAATACAAAGAAGAGGGAGGGGAATGGTTGCATCTCAGCCTCTTAAAGCTGGTCAAATTGTCCTAAAAGACTCCCCCATTCTGCTGTATTCAGCTTTGCCCTTGATCAGACAGTCTTTGTCATCGTCATCCTCTGCCTCAACTTCATGTTTCTGTGATCACTGCTTCAAAACCTTGCCTCCATTTTTACAGGGAGATTCTTCGTCATCCACAGTTTTGTGCCCCAATTGTCGCTACCATCGATTCTGTAGCTCAAGTTGTCTTTCAAAGGCATTGAACTCCTCACATTCTTCTTGGGTATGTCAAGCGTTATCTAGTCTCAGAGGCAACTCTCTACTGCTTGAACAGCCACTTGAGCGCCAAGTCCAGGCTAATTTTCTCATAGCTGCCTACAATGTTGCCAATATCTCCCCTTCAGACTTCCAAATTTTGCTTTCTCTCCAGGGTTCGCCTGATGATACCACCATTGCCGCAGCCAAGTTCCTACACCCCCTTATTTCATCTCTCTGCTCACTTTCCCTCATTAGTCCCCAGAATGGATTTTCTTTAGAACTCACCTCTGCACTTCTTGTCAAGGACAAGCTCAATGCCTTTGGAATAATGCAGCCCTTCTCTGCAGATGATGACCAGAGGTCTGTCAGAGCCTATGGTATTTACCCCTATGCTTCCTTTTTTAACCATGACTGCCTTCCCAATGCCTGCAGATTTGATTATGTGGACAGCAATCCACATGAAGGCAGCCATAATACTGACTTTATTATTAGGATGATTCATGATGTTCCCCAAGGTAGGGAGATTTGTTTGAGCTATTTCCCTGTGAATGAAAACTATTCTGGTAGGCAAAAGAGATTGATTGAAGACTATGGCTTCTCCTGTAATTGTGATCGATGTAATGTGGAGTCAAATTGGTCAGACAATGATAGTGTTGAAGATAATGCTGAGGATGAAGAGGAGGTTATGGATGAGGACCAATATGAAGTTATGGCAGCATCAGACAATGACAAACATGCTCTTGAAGATAATAATGATTTTCCACATGCATATTTCTTTTTAAAATACATGTGTGATAGAACGAATTGCTGGGGAACATTAGCTCCATTACCTCCGCAGGGCGATACTCCATCTAATGTCATGGAATGCAATGTCTGTGGCAAATTGAAG
>Ga0099823_1001985_pt1 | contig 17918 bp, 9 predicted proteins | sample CowpearedBW_FD_76831 | JGI IMG/M metagenome (GOLD analysis project Ga0099823, IMG submission 76831) | Root nodule microbial communities of legume samples collected from California, USA - Cow pea red BW | ecosystem: Host-associated > Plants > Roots > Nodule | place: USA: California | collected...
ACTAACGGTGCATCCAAAGAAAAAAAATAAATGATCAATTGAGTTTTAAAAATCACCCCAACTTTAAAGAGGGTGAAGCTAACGCCGACCTCCTAGGTCAAAATCCAGGAATGTCATATATCATATTTTCATTAAATTCATGTGAAAAACATTAAAATCCATTTTTTTTTCGAAAGAACACCAAAGCCAAATAACACTTAAAAAAAAATACCCATTTGATTGAAGATGTTGTATCTTCATCACAACGCAACTCGACTTTGCCTTCATTTGTCGTAGAATAAGGATTAGTTTGTGGGTCTCACTAAAACTTCCATTCAGATCACAGGGATTCAAGTGATGCAAACGCGAAGAATTAGTGTTTTGCGTTGTCGACAACAGTAAAACATTTGATGCAAAGTGATGCTGAAAAAAAGTACTAGTGATAGTGTCACCTCCTCAAGAGTATAGTAATGAGAATGAGCCACCTCCAAAGCAACATTAAGTAGCATGTGTTGAAGCAACATGGCTCCGAATAATGTGCTGATAGTGCAGATAACAACTTCAAACTGGTTGGATATATATTTTTTTTCTCTTAAGAAGAACTACCAATCCCATGAAATTCACTTTTTAGCGTACACATTCTTTAGATTGCATATCATTTTCACTTCCAGGTGATGACTACAATTCTTGCAATCTTTCATGTTGGGTTGAAAATAAGTTTATTGGCAAAATTGATGGGATAGGAAGGTCAAATGTAACATTAAATAAAAATTAAAATGTTGGTCTATGTTTACAAAAATAATGTGATTTAATATATATTTAATAGAAATAATTAAATTTATTACCAACTTATACTAATTATAAAATTTCACACATTTAAATTTATAGAAATAAACAAATAAGATAACAACAAAATAACAACATCACTTAATTAAGAGAACAAATAAACAACAAAAAATTAATTAAAAAAATATAATTTTTTTTAATATTTAATAAATTTTAAGAAAATTTAATAAAAACTTAATTAAAAATATTTAAATTTATCATAAATTTTAAACCTTAATTAAGTAGGAGTGAGCAATCGGTAAATAAGATCACATTCAGATTCAACCGAATCAATTTAGCATAACTCAAATTTATTATTTTAAAATTCATATTCGATTATTTAGTTTATGGGATAAGTTGGATTCAAATTGTTCAAGTTGCGGGTTAAAATGGTCAAGTTTTTCGGATTATGAATTTATATTTAATTAAAAAATTTTGATAAAAAGAATTGTTTGACATAAATACCGAGAACTTTTAAGTAAAAGTTGGGATGTATAATTTTAATAATGATTATTATTGTGGATTATAATTTTATATAATTTATTATTGATTTTTAATAAAATGCTATCATATTAAAAATTAGAATTAAAATATATTTACAAATTTAAAAATATTAGTGAAAAGAAAAATTATACATTATTTTTACATGGTATAGTGTAAATTATTGATTTTTGTTGTTAGTGTAAATTATTGATTTTTTTCAAACGAAAAGATAATATTATTTTAATTAATGATTCACGTTAAAACACGTAAAAAAAAAAGAATGAAAATAAAATTAAACTTAATAAGATTTAAACCCGTATCTGATTGAAATTATTAATTTTATTTATTCAATATGATCTGGTGATCAAACCCAATCTCAATCTCACTACTGCATCTTCAAATTTGTTTTTAATATTTTGGATTGGGTGGGATATAGTATTTCTTTCTATTTTTTTTATAATTAAGCGCTGTTCTTTTATTTTCTCATACACATCTCTTATTTATTTTGTCTCTATTTCTCCGCGGCGGCAAATTATGCGAAATGAAAAGGAGATTCCCATCCAAACAAACATGTGGCGAAAATAAGCGCACAGTAGCTAGTTTTCTGACTCTTGTGTGAGGAAAATTTGTTGAACTTTCCTACTCTAATTTTATTTCCCTCCAAATCCAAAGGCGTGTTTGGTGAAGGCTGTGGCTGTGCGATGGAGGAAGTCAGCTTGGAGTGTGTACAGCCCTAAAACCCTTTCCTTCCCTCTCTCTTTACAACGCAATTAATGTATTCATTTTCTGTATATCTCACTTCCTCCTTCAAATTGGTTAACAGGATCTCATTCATTCCATTTTGAAGCGCTTTTGGACACTGCGAGCCCTTGGTCCCACACTTCTTCTCTCTTACCCTGCTTTCCTTCCCACTTTATCCCCAATCACTAACTTCTTTTTCTTCTCTTCCCATTTTCAGAGCGGGAAAATGTTGAAGCTAACGACGCTCCGGATTCCGAGGTTCTCTGCAATTTCCTCACATTTCATTTCTAATTTTTTTCTATTCCTCGTAATCCTTTTGTTTGTGTTTGTATCTTCACAATGATATAATTTCTGAATTTCCCTTCTTATGCTGTGTGACTTCCAAAATTTGGGATTGTTTTTGCGCTGTTGTTTCCAATAATTACTTCGCTAACCTACCCGATTGTTACGATTACAAAAAAGTAGATCTGCTCATATATTAGGATTCTGTTAAGTTTACTGCGTTGGATTTTACTTTTGATACTACGTTTCTATAGCTTTTTAGAAACCTTGCCAATCACATTTATGTCCGTATTATTACAGTAGTGTGAAGTGACGTGAGGTCATTTTTTTGTTAGTGGTTTAGGTTTGGTCTCTTCTATTGTACCTATTAACATATGGTACAGTCCCATCATTTATTTTTCGTTCACGAGTGATCCACTTATTGTCAATGCAAACTTACCATTAGTTTCTTTCCTTCTGTCTTATCTCGTGCTTTGTTCATTTGTGTTTTGTAAGTCTTGTTCGTGAGGTCTTTCAATTTCAACCGCTTTATTAGCTACATGGTGCCTATATATCATATTTCAGAGTCTGGTGATTTGGTGCATACGAATACGCTTGTCACAAAATCTTATTCAATCTTTACTTTTGGTCGCATCCTTCAAGAAAATTATATTTGAAACTCTGATCATATAACCCTGAATGACAATGAACCCAAAAGTTTAATATAACCCTGATCATATAACCCTGAATGCTCTCTGGCTAAGAAATTAAGGCCCTTTTCTTTTATCAGCAAGAAATTTTGGCAGTTGATAAGCGTTTGAAGTTAGTTGTGAAGCTATTTATGTATGCAAGGAAACTTTTTGTTGGATTTTGTAATAGATGAGAGATCTATCAGAAGCCTGAAATACAAGGAGAGTGCGTAATTTTTTTAACATATCACATTGTAAAATACAACCTTCCCCAAATTTTTGGTAAGGGAATTGGCCCTGGTTGTTTCCCTTCCAATTTCTTGTATTCACTGTTTAGGTTTTGCTACATTTGTTTTGAGTTTAAGATGTCTATATATCTATTTGAACAAATACCTTGTTTTTCATAGTATATTTTGTAATTTAGCTGACTGGGTGCCATCAACAGCAATAACATCCTAACCTAAGTAGAATCTACATTCTCTAATATTTTAGTTATTCTCTTGAACTACATGATATCCCCTGCTTCACTGTTGCATTCGGTTTACTGCTACAGGTAGGAGTTGGAACATCCAAGAAGAATCGCACAACTTCTGGTATTTATTCCATGTCTCCATTTTTCATTCTATTGATGGATTTATTCTCTGGGGGTGTTCTGTGATCAGGTCACGCCATGGTTCTGTTTTTGCAAATTGAACATTTGCTTGTTTTACTCATTCCTTCATCGTTTCTGATCCAGCAAATGGCAATGCTCTGAAGCTTACCTGTGAACTTCTCCGGCTTTTTATCACAGGTTTATTCATGTTATAAGAGAAACGCGTTGTGCCTGCTTGGTCTTGACTATAAGTTTGCTCATAATCTTTTTAACTTTGACATAAACCTTTCTCTTGATGCAGAGGCTGTTCAACGTGCTGCTGCTGTTGCAGAAGCGGAGGGTGCTAATCAGATAGAACCAACTCATCTTGAGATTATTCTTCCTCAGTTACTATTAGATTTCTAATGCATTTAAATTACTTATATGTAACTTCTACTTCCCCGCATCGTCAATTTAGTAGAAAGGACATTTAGATTTGTTGGTTCGAAGATATGTCATATACAACTAATTCTTTCCAGGGACATTGAAAGGGATGAAAACTGTCTATTGAAGTTGTTCCTTCACTAATTTTATCTTAACTATTTTGAAGTTGAAGTCTACATTTTCATTTAGTTCATGTAAGAAGTGTAATTTCTTTTTGCTATACAGAAGAAAAAAGAGTAAAAACATTAATGAAAAATGATTAAAATAGCAAACAAGACAATAAAATTTTTAAAAATCAATTGGGAGAAAAGCTTTAGTCCAAGATATAAAGTTAGCTTTAGTTCTCAGGGTGTATCAGTGATTCAAGGATATGTATTTCCTCTTACAAAAAAAAAAATTGTTCGTTATTAACAAGCGTAAGAATCAACCATTAGAGAACCCTATACAGAGATCCACTACTAGTGAACTGCAGACAACTAAAAATTAAGACTAAAAGAATTGTAATTTTATTATTCTAATTGATTTTAAATTACCCTGGTAATTTGAGACATGACTCTTTTGCATAACTAAATTGCATTTTTACAAAGACATCTCTATTGCAAGAAATATAAATTTAAGACTTGAATCTTATAAAATTTTTCTTTTGAAATGTGACATAAAATTTAAGACTTAAAATATATATCTTGTAAATATTTTTTTTTGTCAATTACCAAATAAATCATTAAATTAAGTAGAGTGCCAGTCATGTAAAATTCTTCTATTTAAGTAAAAAAAATTTACTTAAATAATAAAAAAGCAACTGTTAATAAAATAAGAGGATACAAAAATTACATCTCAACTATTTTATAATAGTCTTAAAAGAGTGGTCGAAACACAATAAAAACAAAATATTTTCGAGTGATGTCCAATGACAATAAAACCTAAAATTAAATATTATAATTAATTCATAGTGCTTCAGAAGTGTTGCCTATTTCAAAAGAAGATGCAGAGATTTCTTGCTTTTTATTTCCTTCCCCCGTTTAATTCCAATGGGTCCTCATTTTACTTGAAGTTTGAGATTTCTCCTTCCTACATAAAAATAAACCAAAGAGTAGTATTATGAATTAGAGAAAGAAATAATGTAAATCGCTAAAAACAAATACATAAGTGCACTATGAATGGATAAAAAGTAAAAAATTATGACTAAATTGAGATGTATGAAAACCGAGAGCAACCAACACGGTTCATCATCGGCAGTTTCTTCCTGCAAATCCATAATTTTCTTACTGCACTTTCCTAATTTTTTTTGTCCATTTTATCCTTCTAGGTTAGCTAAAAATGATTTTCAAAATTATGTAACGGAAAACCATTTTTTCTCTCAAAAAATAATTCCAAATTATATAATTCAAAAGCTCAAAAGTAAATTATGTAATCTAAAAGCCAAGTGACTAATGTATTATATAATTCAAAAGTCAAATAACTTCTGAATTATATAATTTCAAAGTTAATTTTTTGAAAAAAAAAATTTAATTGCATAATTAAATTTTCTTTTTAAATTTTAAATTATATAATCCAAAAATCAAAATATAACTTGCATATTATACAATCCAAAAAACATAAAATGTTAAAAGAATATACAGAGGTCTAGGATGAAAGGAAAAAAAATATGAAGACGGAAGAAAAAATTCCTTCATCATCAAACAAGAGAAGTTAAACCCAACTTATGAAAATTAGGTTGCTTCTTTTTACACCTCCTTTCTTTCTTCCCGCAACCTATAATACTTGCAAACACCGACTTAATCCTCATTAGAATCATAATAAAGAAACAAAAATCCTTCTCCACCTCTTCTTTCTTTAATACATTTGGAATTATATAATTCGAAATATATTTTCAAATCTGAAAACATTGAACAGAAGTAAAGGGTTACTTAGAGAAACTCAAGCAAGACCATAGATGAGATGGTGTTTGAATTCTATGGGGTCTTTAAATGTGAAGGCAGACACCAATGGCTTTTCAATTTCTCTCTCCCTTCGCTTTATAAGGTTTGTGCATCCGGGACACAGAAAGAATAAGAGGAACCATTGGAGAAGAAGAGAATATTACAAAACACTTAATCTAAAATATATCTTTTTAAATGTATATGGATTGTCCAATCTAAAACATATTTAAAAGAAATATTTACAATTCAAAATACATTTCTAAATTCAAAAATATTTTTTAAATTGTATAATAGAAATATATTTTTTAAAATATATTCCGAGAAATTATTTCTAAATTTAAAAATACTTTCAGAATATTTAATATGAAATACATTAAAAAACAAAGAGATGTAAAGATATTTTTATCTTTTTATTATAATTTTAATGAAAAATAATTTGGGATTTATAAATGTTAAGTGGTGCAGGAAGAAATAAAAAGGAGGTGCTGCAGAAAGCAGCCCGAAAAATAAATTAAAAAAAGCCCACGTGCCCTTGGTGAAGAGGAATCGAACTGAACAACGACACGGAACTGCAGCACTACAACTGAACAAGACACCGAAAAATACCGACGTTGTTTAAACGCAAAGCAATAATCTAACCTTGTTCCATTTACTGCAGCAGTGTCGCTCTGTAACAGTAAATCCTTACTGATCCCTGAACCCTAATTTCGCTCCGGGGAACGCTATTTTCTATACGATGGAGGTAACCCCTTTCTCTTTCTTCCTCGTTTATCACTGCGATCGATCGTCGAACATAGTTCTTCTTCGACGGAAACAATTCCCTACCTCTTCTCTCATTTACATCGAATCCTTGTATTGTTCTCAACTTTTATTAAAACTTAGCTACTGAATTCATAACTTATGAATTTGTTCCATCGTTCAACTGCATTACTAGAGGAGCGGCTCCTTGAGTGGTGTGTAAACTTATTCTGTTTGAATTTTGTACATGCTCATGAATGGAATTTTATGGTAATTCTCGTGTAGAGTTTAACATCGTCTTCCGTATCTATAACTTACAGTGGCTATTGCGCTTCCTTTTAGTGTTGTTGATCAATGTTATGCATGCCCAATTACATTGTATTTGTATGAACTGTTTCTTTCATTTAGGGGCCGATGATGATTCTAGGTCCCTTCTGCTTTTATACCGTAAATTTGGCTTTTGATTCTCTCTGATTGCTCACCCCAGGGGTGCAGTTCAGATAAAAGGAATAACGGGACGCTACATGCTTGTGTTTCATTAGTTTATCATCTTATTTTCTGTAATATTTAAAACTAGAAGTAATCTAAAGTAAACATATTTTTCAAAAAAATACAGCAATACTGGTCTGGAAGTGCCCTCAACGAGAACAAAGGAATGGTAGATAATTTGCAGCGTTATGGAATTATTACTTCCAGAAAGGTGGGTGAAGTAATGGAAACCATTGATAGAGCTTTGTTTGTGCCTGGTGGACTTCAACCTTATGTTGACAGTCCTATGCCGATTGGCTACAATGCTACTATATCTGCACCACATATGCATGCAACGTGCCTTCAGTTGCTGGAGAAGAATTTGCAGCCTGGGATGCGTGCTCTGGACGTTGGCTCTGGTATAGTCTATGAACTATTTTCTTGATGATTATATTTTTTTCTAATTTATTAAAGAGAAATGAAAAAAAAATCTTATTATGAATAAATTTTTTCCACTACTATTCGTGTGGTGGATTTGTTGTTTACAAGTCATGGATAGACTACATAAAATGTTGATGGCGGCTGTACTGGCAAAGGTGTGCAGAAAATAGTGTATGCTTTATTTCCTTCTCTTAATGAGGTTATAGAAGGTAGATGTGGAGATTTTATATGTAAAGTCCTTGATTCTTCTTATTGATAACACCATTACTCTGAGATTTGCATAATCCCAATTCAATGTGAAAATGTTGTTCGTTCCTTATGTGCAATACAGAATTAAATGTTCTACATAACAGGAACGAACTTCTAGTGCCTTCGTTCTCTTTATTCTCTGCATTTGATGCAAACTATTCATACTTTGGACCCTTTGCAGGAACGGGATACCTCACTGGATGCTTTGCCTTGATGGTAGGACCTCAAGGCCGTGCTGTTGGCGTGGAACATATTCCTGAATTGGTTTCTTTTTCAATTGAGAATATTAAAAAAAGTGCTGCAGCTCTACCACTGAAAGATGGTTCCCTTTCTGTGCATTGTTGTGGTACGGTTTCTATGATTTCCTTTGATATAAAACTTTGAAACTCTTTTCCACAACAAAAATACAACTTTACTTGATGTAATCGACTATGACAATTTAATCTAGTTCATTTGTTAGATATGGCTGTCGAAGGCTTAAAGTGAGGTAAAGGATTGAATGTCTTTAACGAGTCGTTCAGTTAAACAGAAATCCATAACCTCATGACTGGATTTGACATTTGTTTGAAGTGATTGAAGTGATTGAATAAACTCAAGTAACCTGATTGTCAGTATTTGGGATTTGTTTAATGTGATTGAGTAAACTTCATCTGAAGGTAGAGTTTATTCATAAGCATTCATGTTATGACACTCCTAGATATTGTGGATTCTGAATGTCCATATTCACTCTCTTCAACTCTTTCCTCTGTTCTTCGGTGTTAACTGCATGGTTATTGATGCTTTTGAGCAGTTAAATAGTTTGCTATGTCAAATTGGCGGATCAATTATTTAAAATATTTTAGTGATTGTTGTGTTGACAGATGGGAGGCAAGGTTGGCCTGATTTTGCTCCTTATGAAGCCATTCATGTGGGAGCAGCGGCACCAGAAATTCCTCAACCACTTATTGATCAGTTGAAGCCGGGTGGTAGAATGGTTATTCCTGTTGGAAACATATTTCAAGATTTAAAGGTCGTGGATAAGAACTCTGATGGTTCTATCAGTATCCGGACTGAGACTTCTGTTCGGTATGTGCCTCTCACTAGCAGAGAAGCTCAGTTGCGTGGTTAGTGAAATGGATGTCTGTACCACGTGCTGTAAGAATTTGTATAGTTGAAGCTGCTGTTCTTTTCTTGCCCTAAAACAAATGATTCATGTTGATCCTTCAGAACAGTAGTAATAATAATTACACTAAACATGCTCATTCTTTGTCTGAAATCGAATCTATTTTCTGGCTTTGAATAATATATAAAACAATAATTTCTATGTAAGTAGTTGAGTCGAAAACTTGAACAATTGTCTTGTATTATGCACTTTCTGAGTAAAAGATTTCGAACAATTGACAGTATACAAAGTTTTTATAATGTCTTCCAATAAAAAAACTGTTATATATGGTAAGTTTGTTGTATCTTAAAAGTTATTACCACAATATTTCTGATTGCCTGACGTACAATTTAAACTTTAACTTACTGTGTTCATGTACTAGCATAGGTTAAAATCATATTTATTATTCATATTCACACATTTTCTGCCACATCGGTTGAGTTTGAATGATAACTTATCACTTGAGTAAATATATGGAACATGTTTAATGTTTATTAGTAGAAGGGTTTAAGATGCTTTTTGTGATTGTTAAAATTGGTAGGGATGTGGATGTATTGTAATGACACATCTCGTGTTATTCTTTACGCATTGATAATAATCAGTTGGCTTATAAAAAATCTAGACTTAATTATGAAGTAAGATATTGATCAGTCGCAAATTGTAGATATTACTAATGAATCTAATTATTGAAGTTATCAATTATTAATAGTTGATGTTAGTCTTAATCAATTTGATAATTAAATTTAGTGTTGTCATGGATCTATTTTAACAATTTTCTTCATAAATACTTCAAGAAAAGAAAAGAGTGTTTCTTCCTATATTGTCCAAAAACTAGAAATAAAAATTTAGAACAATAAAAATGAACTTTTACAAATTATTTTATACATGAACTAATTCTAATTTATGAAAAAATAATTTTAATTTGTGAAAAAACTAATTTTATTTTTCTTCTTCATGTTTTTCTTGTACAGAAGTTGTAAATAAGTTTGTTCTAAATTTCGAAACTTAAAACTTCTTTAATTGAAGGTTTAAAATGAATAAGGTAGAACTGATATTTGTGAGCTTATTGGCTAGAGAAACCATTTTAAAGGCTATAGTTTTGAGTTTCTTTTGTTTCTTTTAGAAAATTATGCACTTAGCAATGTTGTCAGATATCAGAATACTTTTGGCACCGGAGGCTCTATTAGTCAACCATACTTATCTTGTAATTTCAAAGATTAAATCATCATACCAGTGTAAATTCTTAGTGACTTCCGTTGATAAATCATGCACGTGTCCAGAATTTTTGTGCCAAGTTTGTACTCACGATCCTCCTTCATGAAAGCTAACACTGTAGGCCCCGGTACAGAATTTCATGATTTTTCTTACTTTCAGAAGTGGTGCTTAGAAATTAGACTAACCTTACGTAGTATTGACAAATAGATTTAAACACGTATTTAATCACTTCTAGTGTTGATTACTGTTACTAAATATCCATTCAAGACAAATAACTATGCACAAGTTCGAAAGGAGAGTCTTTTACACTATACACCATTGGTTAGTTATTATGCTGCAATGGAAGAAGAACCAGGTCCTTCAAATGAGAATTCCCTATGAAAGGGAAGTGAGAAGCCGATTTATCTGTGCTTGTAGTTTCTTTTACTCTATAGAAGGTGACATAACAGATGATACTCAACCATTTGAATAAGGAATCCAACAGTTGACATGACAGATGATCACGCCTTAAGCTTCTATTTACCAGAAGATTTAAAGGATCACTATATTTTCGAGCATCAATAGCAAACAAAATGGTTGAGAAAAAGAAAATGAGGAGGTTTTCCACCAAAATCCCTAGAGTTTGAATTGTAACTTTTAATCAATTTTCATCTAGACATCAAATTAATAACATTAAGATATGCAAATTCAATCTGAAACCAGCTGCCAAAGACGGTAAAAATTGACACTGTATACTAAACCATTGAAAGGGAACTCAATCAGTCGGACATGGAAGATTACTCTCATGTTACCACTCAATAGGAGCTGCGTCTAGGCCTTTCCTCTGCAACATTCACTCTGATTGGTCTCCCATCCAATTCCTGCAATAATTAATATCAGAACCACCATATCAGAAGTTTACTCCCAACAAAGAAACACACAAGCAGTCCTTGTAATGCTACCACCAATGATCAAGTAATAAAGTACTTGTGTTTTTACCTGACCATCAAGAGCAGCAATTGCATCATTCACATCAGCCTCACTGGCCATTGTGACAAAGCCAAAACCACGTGATCGACCAGTCTCCCTGTCAGAGACCACCCTAGCCTCCTCAACCTTACCATGTTCACTAAAAACTTGCTCTAGCCGTGCATTGTCAACAGTCCATGGCAAGTTCCCAACGTAGATTCTTGTAGCAGAACTAAAGGTTCGTGGTGGCCGTGATGAGCGGTCAGGCTGTGCTCCTTTTGGAGCAGCCTTATTAACGGTCAACACTCTTCCATTTAGTTCCTGTCACAGAAAAGATGGATAAGATCCAAAACAACTCAAGAAACCACAATAAAAGTAGATAGATAAGAAAATCAATAGGCATATGCTTATTCCAGCACCAAAAGACACATTTCAACATTTCAACATGGAAGAACCGCTTAATTGAAAGGCAGAAAAGTGTCCATACTCATACAAAATTTAATGAGAACAAAATTAAAATACTATTTTGAAGCAATAAGACAATAATATTTCAAATACTATTTCAAAAAACACAAGCATGGAGCTCCCAGTTTTACTATGTACGCAGACACTGAAGCAATAAGATATTCAGATGAAATAGGGTAAAATCTATTTATTACAGGTTTAGGTCTAAACATTTGTACCAATTCCTCGCCACAATTTAAATCTAGAAGACATTTATTACAATGAGAGCAAAGCATCATTGGAACAAGGCCAAACCTCATGGTGTCACAGGTTAACTATTTTGAAGACAATAAAAGAGAAGCAATGATACTAATAATACTTTCTACTTCTTGTCTACACAAGTTAATCACCACAGTTTCTCTCATCACCCCAAATTTTATTTCATTTGGGGGAAATAAAGGGGGAAGGAGGGAGATAGTAATGTACAACTATCATACAATTCAGGATATATGAGTAGCCAACCCTGGACACATTTGTTTACAATTTTACACTGGGATCTTAACATTGAGAATCAGAATAGTATCAACATGTCACATTTGAATGGAGTGGACTGATACTAGCCTCCTGTGCTCCATTGTTTGGATTGTTTAAAACTAGATGGAATGAAGTATAACACGTTGACACACACACATCCCATCCCATTCTATCCAATACCACTCTTTCTTCTTCTTCAATTGATTTTTGGTGAACCTAGATTATTTTCGGGCCAAGAGTCAGAAACTAATTACTAAAAGCACCGGGACTAGCATCTCTCAAAAGGTGTTTTTTTCATAGACATGGACCAAGAAATCAAACTTCTGACTACATAATTGGGCGTGACAATCTGGGAATATACCTACCACACAATGTTGATGCCCAATCTTTTTACTTTTCCATCACAAAATTACCCAAACAATAGAATACTTTGTTAAATTCCATAATTCTACACATCCACCATTAAACATCCAAATCCTAACACAGTTTTCCACTTGAACATTGGACCACAATTACAACCCTTCTAACTCAAAAACAAAATATAAAGCAACACAACAACTTACGTAACCACTGAACTTCTGGACAGCCTTCTCAACCTCTTCAAGCGTACTCATGGTGACAAATCCAAAGCCACGACTCCGGTCAGTGACCCTATTATAAATAACCTGAAACCACCGACACCCACATTGAAATCAAAAATTTGAAACTTCAAATTGAAGAAAACACCAACACAACCAAAGACTCACTCACCTCAGCAACCTCAACGGTGCCAGCCTCCTTAAAAAGCAAAGCCAATTGCTCGCTATCAACATCATAAGGCAAGTTCCCAACAAAGATCTTAACTTCCTCGGGTGGTTGAGCGAAACCCCCTCCGGTCACTTCCTCCACGCCGTCATCGCCACCTTCTTCAGTTCCCCACGCGGCGTCGACTTCGTTCTCCCATACGGCGTTCCCTTCCTCTTCTTGGGCCCAATCGGATGTCTGGGCGACGAATGTGAGGAGAGAGGGGAAGCGGGTGGTGTTGGTGGTGAGGGGAAAGAACGAAGAATTGGAGGATGGAAAGTGGAGGTTGAGGCGCTTGGAGGGAAGTGAAAGAGAAAGGGTTTTGTTATTGACGCGGAAGAGAGAAGGGAGAGAGAGAATGCAGGATTCCGCCATTGTGAGAGAGTTGAAGGAAGGCGTGGTTGTGAGAGAGAAAGGCATAGACATGGATAGAGTTTATGACATCACAGAAGAACCGAAGCGCCACACCGAGATTGAGGAGAACAGAGGATAAGGGGTATAATTGAACATGAGAAGTGGAGGGTTTTGGTTGCTCCTAGGAAGTAGAACAAAAAATAGCCCAATTTCTTTTTTTTTCTTTTTTTTTTTGTCTATCGGAGAAAGCTTACTTCGAATAACTTTTTTTAAGTAAATATTAAAATTGGTCCTTAAATATTATTGTCCAGGTTAATGAGTTTGTCAATAAATAATAAAAATTTCATGTGAATGAATCTTGGTGTTGAGTATTCCAAGTAAACATTAGTCTTTTAATTAACTAGGTATTATTGATTTACTCATAGAATGAGTTCATTTTTGTAGTATTTAAAATACAAATGATTCGTAGTATTTTGTCATGCTTTGTTGTGAATACCGATATATATAAAAACACAAATGTTACAAATCTTAACATTTTTAACACTCTTAACTCCTTCACTAAATTACTTATTTCAACCAAAAGTGTGTTACTTCATAAACCATTTATAGTAACAACAATATTTTTCTTAATCATTATCTTAATTATCTTAGTAATTATAATTAAGAATATAACTCATCAATAACAGCAGTAATTATAGTTATAATTTAGTTATTAGTTTATTAACAGTGTATTTTAAAATAGAGTTAAAATAACTCATAAGTACTCCAATATTTAAAAACTAAACGTTTAATACAGTTTTTAAAAAAAAATTAACACATATTCTCTAACTCATTTTATATTATTTCATTAATAGATAGTTTCAGCTTCATTACTAGTATGTCATTATTTCGTATATACACAATATACGATTATCGCAAGAATAAGAGAAACAAAAGATACAAAATACAAATGTGAGCTAAATATCACCAGAATAATATATAATTGAAAGATATTAAAAATTTTCATAAATATTAAAATAAAGTCAGTTAACTAAAGTCCAAGTATCAAACTACAGAGAAATTTCTAAATTCTAGACTCTACCTCCGGAAAACCAGTATATTGAATGGACTCATGTGACTCTGCACCTCTCATACTCACCCTCTTTTCTTCCTTCTATGCAACAATGTGAAATATCATATATCTTATTCAATCCTAACAGGGTTAACTTCACTAGTTTCTTAAGTATGATTCTCTTGCATATCATATTGTTTGCTATGTGAAGCCTCCTTCCACTCAGTGTCGGATCTTGACCAAGAGTTTTGGAGGGGTCAGAGTAATATAATTCTTTGATAATTTGATTGAATTATTAATATAACACTTTAATGACTTTTCTATGAAATAATTAGATCGTTAGATTGGATCATTAGTATAATATTTTAAATGCTTTAAAAGATGTGAAGAAATATAATTTATCTTGTTTTCATTTTCAAGCAAGTATAGCTTTCCCTTTATCACTTTTACAAATGAATATATTATTTTATTTGTCATCGATATATATTTTTTTTTAAATATATTAAAAAATAATTTATCATAATCTAATAAAAGATTGAGAGACATAATTATTAGAAGAAAAATATATTATAATCAAGTAACAATTAAAATTGGTTATAAAAAAACACATAATACATTATTTTTTTCTTCTATAATCATACAAAATGAGTATACAAAAGGCTCATGAGATAAAAAATAAAAAATAATGTTAATAACTATTAAACTAATACTTCATCATCAAGTGAGACAAGAAAGAGTTACATTTTTTTTTCTTCGAGAAATAAAGAAAACAAATGAGAGCAAAAATAATAAGTATGTGTCTAACTTCACTTTTTCTTAAAAAAAAAACATATGAGAATGAGAGATGAGTACAATTTTGTAAAAAAATTAAAAAGGCAATAGTAGAAGAAAATAAAAAAATATCTTAATAAATGTTTGATTTAATTACTCTTTTGGTTACCGTTTCCAAAAATGTGAAGTTGGTTCTCAAATTCTTTTAGTCCTAATTTTTTAGTCGTAATTTGATATTTTTAGATGAAAACAGCGATCAAAAGAGTAATTAAGCCTGAATATTTTTATTTTTTATTATATTTGACTTTATGTTTTATTTTTTATTAACATTAAATGTTGTATTTTATAAAAGAAATAAAAAGATACAATTTAATTTCCATCAATTTTTAAAATATACTATCTATAATTTTAAAAATTTAAAACTTTTAAAATTTCAAAATATATATATATATATATATATATATATATATATAATTTTGAAAAAAATAAAAAATAATTGGATGGGCCATGGCCCTTCCCCTCTCTAATGATGTTCCATAGTCCCACATCACAAGTTTCATTCAATACTAGTAGCATTTTCCCTCGAAAATAACTAATGTGACAATCATAGCACAATAAAATTTCCCAATCAATCTTGATATAGCTAAATTTTGTAATATAACTCTACAATAGATACTCTACCTATAATATAGTTGATGTGAAAGGAACCAATATAAAAATCATATGTAATATTGATTCTAGCCATAACTAATGTAGTATCTCTCACCGGGAGGGCATACTACATCGATTATATATAGAACTGATGTTACATGTGCAATGATGGATCTTTGACCATTAATATTGGAGGAGTCAAAATAATATACTTAAATTTTATATATTTTCTCATTATCACTTAAAAAAAGTTTTGCATGTATACCTTCCAGAACTTTTACTAGGTATGAGCTATGTACACTAGAGTGGGTTGCCCTATTTTTGGATGAAAAATCAAGAAACTATAGTACTTTTTGTATGGAGAAAGTGTTTTATGTTTTCATTACCTATTTTCACCAACACAACAAAAATATTATTTTACTTTCACTTTAATTATTGTTAGAGTATTTATATGTACATGAAATGGTGAAAATAATATCATGGCTTCACTGTTTGTCACACAAATCTCTGAAAAAGAAATCAAAGGACATTTTTTAAGTAAAAGAACCTTGCAGAGTTTAATTTTGTATTTATATATAGAACTATGTGTTTCACCAAGTGATAGTAACATGGTTTGAAGGGAGTTTGAAAATGGTGAAATTTTGAAACATGTTCTTGACCCTAGAGATGCTAATTGGTTGCACATTTTGTATCAGGTTGGCAATCTTTTCCTTCCTTGAATGTAATTATTTTTTTCGTTATAAATTAATAGTTATATTTTAATCCAATAGTTATGTTTTAATCTAAGACTATATGTGGTGTTTGTAGTTGTATTTTTTTGATATATTAAGAAGTGATTCCATTTTTTAAACCTTGTTATATCTCATAACAAGGATTAAATATGTTTTTGTCCCTCAAGTTTCAGTGAATTTTGGAATTAGTCCCTCTTCGAAACTTTATACCAATTTAGTCCTTCATCTTTAGAAATGCATGGATTTAGTCCTTCTTACGAAATTTTATTAAGTTTATTTGACATTTTAAACGCATTTTATGATAACATTTGAGTTGATATTGAAGCAAAAATGTGTCAAACCGTGTAAATAAGTCAAATACTATCATGAAATGTGTTTGAAACGTCAGATAAACTTAACAAAATTTGGTTAAAAGGACTAAATTCACACATTGTTAAAGATGAAGGATTAAATTGGTCAAAAGTTTTGATAAGGGACTAATTCCAAATTTCGTTGAAACTTGAGGGACCAAAAATATATTTAACCCCTCATAACAATAATGGAATGCAAATTAATGGAATACTACTTGTTGGTGTGAAACTGTTGGATCCCATGCGGCGCCATGCTTTAAACGAAAGGCTTGACAATTAGGAATTTATGCACTTACCTCTACCATCTCATAAAAACTCAAAAGTGATAATGATAAAATATTGAACAAAACCTAATAGTGTAATTTAAAAAGGTTAAAAAATTTTGAGGGACCAAGGCCCTCCTAGAGATCAACCAAGGTTCGCCACTATACATATGATATAGGTGAGTCTATAACATTTGTTACTTAGAAAATTGATATAATATATTCTCCTGATGAGGAATACTACATCACTTATGTTTAGAACTGATGTTTTATATCCTACCATACCACATATAACATCGATTCTAAATATAATTGATTTAGTTTTTTTCACTTAGAGGACATATTACATCAATTTCCTAAAAAAGTCGATATAATATGTGACTAATTTATATGTAAATTATTGTGATTTGACATCGATTTATAGTGTTAATTGATGCAATAAAGATATATTTTACTGTGTTATTGTTTTTTTATTAACTCTTAGGGTCTGTTCTTTTCAATGGTTTGTACTGTTTGCACCAATTCAAGCAGACGTATATGAGAGTTATAAAGTGTTCTCACTTAGGGTCTGTTCTTTTCAACGGTTTGTACTGTTTGTACTGATTCAAACAGACGGATATGAGAGTTATAATGCATTCTCATTTAAAGATTTGAAAAGAAACACGGGAGTTTATTTGCGACATCAACTCCATTGTGGTGAATCTCTTTATAGATGAGCAGATTTGTGAATATTTGAAACCTATTTACTAAATTGTCCTTGATAGTATTTTTGTATTTGATTATTAAGTGGACATGACAGGTTCCTTATTCAAAGTTTTGGGTTTGAGTATAATATATATATATATATATATATATATATATATATATATATATA
>Ga0099823_1001989_pt1 | contig 17911 bp, 8 predicted proteins | sample CowpearedBW_FD_76831 | JGI IMG/M metagenome (GOLD analysis project Ga0099823, IMG submission 76831) | Root nodule microbial communities of legume samples collected from California, USA - Cow pea red BW | ecosystem: Host-associated > Plants > Roots > Nodule | place: USA: California | collected...
CCACTAAATTAACAACTCTAAATCTATAACTAATATGTGCATATATATATATATATATATATATATATATATATATTAATAAACAATATTATGAGTCTTCATCCAATAATGGTGGTCAGATTCTTACCCCACAAATGAGTAAATTACTTCCTTATACTGTGGAGGTATTGATGTGTCTCTAAAACTGGTTATGGACCAACATGGAAGGTAATGAAATTAACACTTTTACTTAGATATTTTAATTAAGTGATTGTTAGAAACTAATAAAAGTTATTACAAAAAATATTGAGTAAAAAATCATTTTTTATCTATTTTTGGTGAATTTTATAAAATCAAAAACATATGTGTTAAATTAAAATAGCCACACCTAGGAAAAAAGATGAGAATAACCAACCTTAATAGTAAAAAATGCAACTTTTAGGAACAACAATTGCAAAAAACGCAACTTGTAGACACACACCAATGGCATAAAACACACGATGCTTCTATTTGCACAATGAAGAAAGTCAAGGAAAAAGAAGAGTGCACTAGGAGTCTTTTCAAACAAATTTACATCTGACCCTTATAGGTCAGACATAATTTATTTACTTTTACATTTGAGCTATAAGGTACAAATGTAAATTTACGTTTGGCCTATATGAGTTAAACTAATCGATCAAACTTAAATTTTGACAACTTAATTAAAATAATGTTACTGTACATTTTTCACATTTGATTTCTATAGGTCAACTGTAAATAAAGTAATATAATAAGCATATTTTGTGTCGGTAAAGATCTTTTGATCATTCAACATGTATCGTCTGATCAATTTTAAATTGTTTGATTAGTTCTACTCTTATCCAAATTTAGAATGTGTGAACGGATCTTTATAAATGATCACTTATCTACCATACAAATTTGAAATACATATATTATGCTATACAAATTATGAAAATAGATAGGCGACGATTTTGAACTTCTTAACTATAAGAAATAATCTTATATTTTGATTATATATGTTATTATTTGTATAACATAACTCATCCAAATTACTCATCCAAATTTAGAATGTGTCAATAGATCTTATGATCACTTATCTACTTTACAAATTTGAAATACATATATATTATGCTATCCTAATTATGTTATACAAATAATAACATATATAATCAAAATATAAGATTATTTCTTATACTTAACAAGTTCAAAATCGTTGCCTATCTATTCTCTTAGACGATGAGTTTACACAAAATCATCACCTAATATAATAATCATAAGTGACGGTTCTCATTCCAACTATTATTTATATGCGTATTAGGGATGTCAAAACGAATCAAATTTGTGGAACTGACTTGTCAACCCATCGAGCAAAGGACAGACCGGGTTAAAATTTCTAACCCGCCAATCTATTATGATCTGGCTCGCCTAACCCATCCAACAAGCGGGCCAAAGGCGGGCCAAAGGCAAGCCAACCTGCTTGGCTCACCAATCAGTAATAGGCGAAACAAGATCTTCGGAAATGGACCTATAATCCCACATGTTTCCTTAGCTTTTGTCTCTCGGACTATAAAGCTACATGGTGAATAATTAGATATTAAACTTAACATCTTCGAAATTTACGTGGTGAATAATAGTAATAAACTTCACAACATTTTTGAAATTGGTCCGTTTCTTAGCCTTTATCTCAAGTATTGTTGAACAATGAAATGACAATGTCAAAATGGATTACGCGGACATGAAGTAGGCATCTGCTTGCTTGATATTTCTGAATTTCCGTGAACGACCCTTCACAGTGATATTTCCGCATTTCAAGAATTAAGACATCTCTCACATTTTTATTTTTCTATTCTCTTTTTATAATAATTCAATTTCAACAACTTATCAAAAGCAACAATCAAAAAATAAAAAATAATATTTTCTATAATATAATTTATATATTCAAAGTATTTGTTTTAATTGCATAAAATATAATTTATATTTTTCAATAGTAATAAATAAATAAATTTAAGGAAGGACGTTAAACCTTTCAAACATATTTCCAATAATATAACCAATTAAGTTATTAATATAAAACTATATGGCTTTTAATAATTGGTATTAATATTATAAGTCGGTAGAAGTGACTTTTACTTCCAAAGCGACTTAATTGCGTGATAGACTCGGGAGACTATGAATACTACATCTTTTTGTAGCCTATAAAAGAGAGAGATTTTTCAAATGAGAAATATCTCTCAGCACACACTTCTAAAAATACACTATGAGAGGACACATACTCCTGTGCTTTTTTCTTATACCATTTCTCTCCATAAACCACAATGCCAACGTCTTTCCAGCCAATGCCTATTTGCTTGGCGACGAGTGTTCCATGTTGCTCCATTTCAAAAATAACCTAATATTCAACCCTACAATTTCAAAAAAACTCACTCTTTGGAGTCAAAGCGAAGACTGTTGTCATTGGCATGGGGTGACATGCAAAGAAGGTCGTGTTATAGCCCTTGATCTCAGTAGAGAGTTTATCTCAGGTGGACTTCTTAATTCATCCGTTCTTTTTGGCCTTCAATATCTTCAAAGCTTAAATTTGGCTTTCAACAACTTCAGTTCGGTGATTCCCTCTGAACTATGTAAATTGAATAATTTGAGGTATGTGAACTTTTCAAATGCTGGCTTCGAGGGACAGATTCCATATGAGATTTTTCATCTAAGAAGGTTAGTTACTCTTGACTTGTCGTCTTCAATTTCCTCACCTCACAGCCTGAAACTCGGGAAGCCAAATATGGCGATGCTTTTGCAAAATCTTACAGAAATCACTGAGTTATATCTAGATGGTATAGCAATATCTGCCAAAGGACAAGAATGGTTTCATGCTTTATCTTCATTGCACAATTTACATGTTCTAAGCATGTCATCATGCAATATATCTGGACCTATTCATGCTTCCATAGCTAAGCTTATGTCACTCACTGTTCTGAAATTAAGCTACAACAACATGTCTGGAACAGTGCCAGATTCTTTAACAAATTTGTCCAATCTAGTCATACTACAACTCAGAAGTTGTGGCTTGAATGGCTCTTTTCCGAAAGATATCTTCCTCATGCCATCATTAGAGGTGCTTGACATCTCAGACAATCAACATCTTACGGGTTCTTTGCCAAACTTCCAACCACGTGGTTCTGTTCGTGACTTGAATCTTAGCGAGACAAGTTTCACAGGAAATGTTCCGGGTGCAATTTCTAACTTGAAACTTTTATCTACAATTGATATATCTTATTGCCAATTTAATGGAACACTTCCTAGTTCAATGTCAGAACTCACCCAACTAGTTTATCTCGACTTGTCTTCCAATAACTTTTCAGGTCCACTCCCTTCTTTTAATATGTCCAAGAATCTCACATATTTATCCCTCTCTCATAATAGTTTAACAGGGGTGTTGCCATCCAGTCATTTTGAGGGCCTTAAAAATCTCGCAAACATTGATCTGGGGTTTAACTTTTTCATAGGTAATCTTCCCTTATCTCTGCTTAAACTTCCATATTTGCGCGAACTTAAACTTCCCTTTAATCAGCTCACTGGTATCTTGGATGAATCTGTGATAACCTCACCTACACTAGAGATGCTTGATTTGGATAGTAATCATTTGGAGGGACCCATTCCTTTGTCTATATTTAACCTTAGAACACTTGAAGTCATTCAACTTAATTCAAACAAGTTTAATGGCACATTACAATTGGACTTGATTCGCAGGTTGAGTAATCTAACTACATTAGGGCTCTCGTATAACAATTTGTCCGTTGATATATACTCTACATATGATCGTGATTCGTCACCCTTTCCTGCTCTAAGAAATATAATGTTGGCATCTTGCAAGTTGAGAGGAATCCCTGCTTTTGTGAAAAGTCAATCAACATTACTACATCTTGACCTTGATGACAACGAGATTCAAGGAACAATACCATACTGGATTTGGCAGCTTAAATATCTTGTTATCTTGAACCTGTCCAAAAATTTCCTAACAAAATTGGAAGGAAATGTATGGAACTTTAGTTCAAACCTTTTGCATCTTGATCTTAGTTCCAACCAACTACAAGGGCCATTTCCTTTCCTTCCAACATTTGTAAATATTTTGGACTACTCAAACAATAGATTTAACTCTGTCATTCCAGCGGACATTGGAAATCGTCTCCCGTTCGTAACACAATTGTCTCTTTCAAACAATAGTTTTCACGGACAAATCCCTGAATCCTTTCTCAATGCTTCTCATCTTCTTCTGCTGGATCTTTCTCACAATAACTTTGTTGGAACCATTCCCCGGTGTTTTGCTAAGTTGAGTAGCACTCTTCGGGTGTTGAACTTTGGTGGAAACAAACTTCAAGGATATATTCCTGATACTCTGCCAACTTCATGTTCTCTCCAGTTATTGGACCTAAATAACAATCTCTTGGATGGTACCATCCCAACATCTTTAGCTTTTTGCCAGAAACTACAAGTCCTTAACCTTGGAAGAAATTTATTAACCGACAAATTTCCTTGTTTCTTAAGTAAGATTTCCACCTTACGAATCATGGATTTACGGTTAAACAAACTTCACAGGTCAATTGGATGCGCAAAAAGCAGAGGTGACTGGGAAATGCTCCATATGATTGATGTAGCATTCAATAATTTCAGTGGTGCAATACCAGGAGTCCTATTGAACAGGTGTAAAGCAATGATGCGAGACAATGAAAATGTGGGACCAGAATTTGGCCACTTCTTCATTGATATCATTGATAACTATGATCCCAAGAATTTTAAGGAATTAATGTCACTCTTAGACAAAAGTATTGTAGCAAAGTTAGCTAAACTTGTTGCACACATACCTCGCTCTATTCTTGACCAGGGGTCCTCAGAACCATATAAAGTGGATCTTACTCAGTATCAAAATTCAATTCTTATTACAAATAAAGGTCAACAAATAAAATTGGACAAAATCCAGAGAGCCTTCACTTACGTGGATATGTCAAGCAACAATTTTGAGGGTTCAATACCAATTGAGCTAATGCAGTTCAAGGCAATGATGGCTCTTAACTTGTCAAATAATGCCTTCTCTGGTCATATCCCATCATCTATTGAAAATTTGAAGAATCTTGAATCCTTAGACTTGTCAAACAATTCTCTAAGTGGAGAAATCCCTAGAGAGCTAGCTAGTCTAAATTTTCTTGCATATCTGAATCTCTCAAACAATGACCTGGTGGGTGAAATTCCAAAGGGCACACAAATTCAGACATTTGATGGAGATTCCTTTGAAGGAAATGAAAAGTTATGTGGGTCTCCATTGACCCGTAATTGCAGCAATAGTGGAATGCCAACTCCTGAAACACCTCAATCTCATTCTAAGAACTCAATTGATTGGAGTTTATTAAGCGTAGAGTTGGGATTTATTTTTGGCTTTGGAGTTTTCATTATCCCTCTGCTTTTCTGGAAGAGATGGAGCTTTTGGTATTCCAAACAGATGGATGAGATCTTTCACAAGATCATTCCCCAACTTGATTTTGCTTATGAACACCAACGAGGTCACACACGACAAACTCTAAGGAGGAGATACTGAAATCTAAGGTAAACTACTTTTGTGATTTAATTTCTACAATAAGTAACTTTACATATGCTACGTGAAATTTCAATTTTATGTTTCTGAATGAATTTTTCTTTTATTATGAGCAGTTTTCAAATAAGGATGTTGTCCGTTATCCATGTTGGACCCAATAACGAATTAGTAAGTAATTTTAATATGAATTTAGTAGATGTTTCATAGTTCCTTCTATTCAACTTGCTGCTGTAAAATGGATAAGATAGCTGGGTGATGTGCGTGTTTCTTTATAAATTCAAAACAATTACTTTTATAAATTCAAATAAATTATTTTAATACGTATATAACTTACACTTAAACTTATTTATTAATTTTATCTCAAATTGAAAAGAAATAAATTGGATTATTTGAAGGAATTGAAGTACTAAATTGAGCAAAAAATTTTAATAAACAACTAAATTGAAAACAACTATTACTATTATCACGTTTCATAATTGTAAATTGTCACGTGGCACGACAATAACTTGACACGTGGCAGATTATAAATTTTTAGAAAAAATATTAAAAATTAAAAAAATTAAGAATTAAAAAAATTAAAAATTAAAAAAATTAAAAAAATTAAAAAATTTAACAGCTTGACATGTATCATGTACACAATGTTAGTTTCAACTTAACGGAGATGACCAAATTGAATCCTTTTAGATAATTGGGATATTAAATTGAATCAACCAATAATAAATGGACCAAATTGAATTAAACCAAAAAGTTAAGACCAAATCATGAATTATACCTTCAATTTAAATTAATTATTTTTTATAAAATAATAAAAATTATTGTAAAAAAAATAATATTATCAAATATTGAATATTGAATAGTAAAGTAATATATATTTGTTTTTGTTTGATAGCAAATATTTATAAATTATATTATATTAAATGAAATTTTTTTATATAATTGTTTCGATGGAATTACACTTATGATATTAAATTAAAAAAAAATAATTATATAAAAATATCAAAATAATATTAACATGATAAAAATAAATAAAAAAACAAAAATATTAACAAGAAGTCCAATTTGTGTCTTCAAAATAATTTGATAAACCATTGAATGAAATCATGAAAAAAAACAAATATATAATTAAGGTACGTTAATAATAAACTATGAGTATTTAGTGATTTAAACGGGAACAAAACATGAGTGAAGATGTGTATTAGAAGGTAGATAACGACGGGATAAATATGTACATACAAATCTCCATCTCCTTATACGAGTTTGGACAATACTCACAAAAACTAATTTATTTGTCATCACTACATGTATCACATTTTTATTTAATTTATTTATATTTGTTAATGAATTTATCTTTTCACACGTACACAATAAAATAATATAATATAATATAATATAATAAGACATAAAATTATCTGATTTAAACATTAATTATACATGATATTGTGCACATGTAATCTTTTAGAAAATTAATTAATCAATAAAAATAATATTAAATTAGATAGTATTTGATAATTTTTTTAAGTTTATATATACACCATTTATTTATTTCACCTTATTATAATTACTACATAGAAGTCATATTCCAAATTTAGCATATATTTTTATGGCTCAATTATATTTTGTCTCTCTCATAATAAATTTGAAAATTTTCAATTAAGTTTCTATCAAATTTTAGTGTTTTATTGAGTTAAATCAGTTAGATTTTTTAAGTTAATTATATGACATACCAGATATCTTACACTATCATTTGCTTAGGTGTCAACAATATCGTACTTTCAAACTAGATACCATAATAACTACATCCTCGTCACATATTTGTTGTATTCAAGAAAAAAACTATTAATAAAATATATTAAAATTTAAAAATTCAAAAATTAAAAAATTAAAAAATTCTAAAACTAAAAAAATACACAAAATTATAAAATATAAAATTAGATAATTAGGTACTAATAAAATTATAAAATATATATTTGTAACTATCTGTTTTATAATTTCATAGTATTATAGTTTTATAGTCTTATAGTCTTCTAGTCTTGTAGTCTTATAGTGTTATAGTTTTATAGTCTTGTAGTTTAATAGTCTTATAGTCTCATAGTCCTATAGTCTTATAGTCCTACAGTCTTATAGTCTTAAAGTCCTACAGTCTTATGCTCCTATAATTTTATAATTTTATAATTTTATAATTTTATAATTTTATAACTCTATAATTTTATAACTCTATAATTCTATAATTCTATAATCTTATAATCTTATAATGGTGTTAGAAATGTCATATATTATTAGCTTGTGCAAATGCGGTTGAAAATCTAATATTAACTATTTTCATGTGACATATGTCACATTCAAAGTTGCACAGTGAATAATACAAGAACAATTCCAGGTGTCCCTCCCCAAAATTCTCCTTACCAATTTATATTCGGAATAAAAATAATGACCAACACTTTAATTCTGCACAACTTGTAAAAATGTAAACAAGGCCGATATATTCAATAACAAATATTAACATGGACATTTATAGACCCAATAAACATAATAACGAAGATTAACATAGATTAATGGTGATTAACACAATTAACGTAATAATATAATCTCCACACAAAATTGTTACCAATGCAAGTTTAAAATCAATGTAATAGTAACAAGTCTAAAATCAATTTACTTTTTCAAGTCTAAAATCAATGTAACTAATGTATATACACATAAGGAAGTCATGGTTAATCGGAAAGGATTTGGAATGGTAATTGGAGTATCCTTGAGATAGGAACTACCCAAATTGATGAAGTACATCCAACAAAATATTGGTACTAGAAAATCCTAAACACAACGCTTTTGAGAGCGAGATAGTTGGGAGAGTGACCACAACGTCTACAACAGCGAGAGAGGCCACAAGAGTGAGAGCGACAACACCACTATAGCGAATGTGATAGTAGCCACCACAATAGAGCGATCGCTCCAGGAGAGAAGAACAAAACCTCGAGGAGACGAGAACCAAAGCCACCAGTGAAGGGTAGAGCGGGAGGAGATGTGGCCAAGGAGGGTGCTTTAAGTTGTAGAATGGTGAAGTGCAACGAGAGGGAGAAAGGGGAAGAAGAAAACTGAAGATTCTATGTCAGTTATTGTGAAGAACAAAGATAATATCTATTTTTAAAATCATAATAAATAAACAATGAAATTGAAATCAAACAATTGCAATGTGATAACTAATGAAACTAACTCATTCAAAATATGCAAAATTTACTCATTCAATTTAAACAAATAGACACAACTCAAGGTTATGAATTAATATAGCAAACTAAGCTAGACTAGTATATCTGAGTGGTAACCACCTATACTAATTATGCAGACCTTAAAACTAAATAATGCAAGGCTATCAAGGAAGGTGTACAACAACAGATATGACTTAAAATACAAAAATAGCCCAACTAGTGTGTGAAAACTTAGTAAAATTGTCATCATTAGCAAACTGAAAGTTTAATAGCATTTAAAAATAAATAAATAAATTGCACTAGCTAAGGTTTTTTTATTGAAAACATGACTGACAAACAAACAATGGAAATGGAACCAATACTACAATCCTAAACACTAAATTCTGCGGAAAAGTCAAACATAATATCACACTATGTTGTGAAATTCAAAAGACAATACAAATAAACCGAAAGAGATCACCAGACATAAAAAGTTGGCATCAATGAAATAGTAAACTAAATGAGATAATATTGGTTAGAGAGATTTTGTAGCAAATTGAAGTGGCAACTCATGTTGATAGTAGAAGTAGAAACAACACATTAGCTAAAGCATTCATCATGGTTTTTAAACTACATAGTCAATGAAAACTGAACCATGAACTAGAATAAAACACACAATCCAACTTAAAATTCAAAGATGTTCAACACTTAGTCTTGAAGGACTTGAAAAGAAAAAAACTAAGGAACTCCTAACAGTACTAAGACCCTATTTTCTTTTTCTTGTTCTACCACGCAAATCAAATCTCTTTGAGTTAGAATCCAACACAAAAAAGAATCAACTCAATTGAACACATATAGTGAAAGTTACGAGCAAAACAGTAAGCAAAGGTCAGAGTTTAAAATCCTACATTTTGGGTTCCTAGATTATGTGCATTGGGCACCACATTATGTGGACTGAGTCATAACGTAACATAGGCTAATCCTTTCGGTTGTGTTGGACACCAATTAAATGGTGCGAGACATACCAACACAATGTATGGTTTTAAAATGCACCCAACTCGAGTAAAATGACGTTGGGCGGCGTTTTAGCTTTTAAAAAAATCCTAAAAGTTGATAAACCAAACTAAAAATGAAAGATACAAGAAATAAAGATCTTAACTGAGTGTAATAAGTTTTAATATTAGAGTATAGAACTTGGGTTATGAACCTTTTACTCTTCTGCACCAATTTTTCCAGTCAGACTATTCTTTCTCTTCTTCCTATCCTCATTCTACCACCAGGACTGCATCCACTACCTCCTCGGTCTTGTTCTTTTCCTTGAGTGTTTGGAGCCTCTCCCTCCATTATGAGTAGCTCATCCCCTTCCTTCTCCTTCTCCTTTTCTTGCTCGCACACCTCAAGATATCAGGTAAACTCTTCAAGCGAGAGTGTTGATAGGTCATTGGACTCCTCAATCATGCATAACACATTCTCAAAGTCGTCCGATAGCAATCTTAATATTTTCTCCATAACTTGGGAAGTGGATAGCGTTTCTCCCTTTTTGTGAAGTTAGTTCACCAAGGTTTCTATCTAAGTTATCTTCTCGGACACTTCTTCAATCGTCTTCATCTTCTTGCACTCCAACTTACCCTTGACTATTTGAAGGTGGATTTGCTTCACTTTATTATCCCATTGTACGCTTTCTTTAAAATGTCCCCCTTTTTTGAATATTTTGCACTTGCAATCTTCTTAAAGCTAGACTCGTCAACATCTCAATACAATATGTATAAGGCTACCTTGTCCTTCATGCACATTGCTTTCAACACATTATTTGGGGCATTGGTAAAACCAACTATGTTTTTTGGTTTTATAAAACCATCTTGAACCACCTCCCAATTATCTTGGGCACCAAGAAGAGGCTTCATCTAGAGACTCCAATTGTCATAGTTGACAACTTTTGTCAACCTAGGCAACAATATATTATTTGTAAGACTGACATCTAACTCAAACTTCTGAAAGCACACTTAGACACTTAAGGTCTTTAGCTTTGATGTAAATTTGTTGACAACAAATTTACTTTGTGAATAACCTAATTCACCTCTATTGTTGTTGTGTTATTTATGCAATCAATAATACATTATAGACTCACATATTCTTGATCGTTGTACTAAAAACAGACAAAAACAACTAAAAATGGCTAAACGTTAAGTACGACTCCAACGACTAATACATTAAGTATTTGTAACAAATTTACTTTATGAATAACTTAATTCACCTTTGTTGTTGTTGTGTTATTTATGCATTCAAAAATACATTATAAACTCACATATTCCTGACCGTTCTACTCAAAACAAACAAAAGCGACTAAAAACGACCAACATATTAAATACAACTACAGTGACTAATACATTTGAATTTATGCCAACCCTAACATAAAGTTTAGCTTAAATAACACACATTTTTCTTTTTCTTTTTTCAAAATAGTAAATGTGGCTTTCAATGATAGAGATAGATGGATTACTATTTCAATTTAAAATCCAATTTTTGAAAAGCGAAATTTTGGACTACCATCAAATTCATCTGACAGTAAAGTACTTGGAATTTGATTCCTAAAAATTCAAATTCGAAATATTTTTCTTCCGCTTATAATTAACAAAGAAAAAATTAGTGGAAAAATATAATAATAAAAAAGAATGGTTTGAAATTGTTCATGTAGAACAATAACAAATTATCATGAGACATAAATATTGCCTTACCCAATCTTCAAACCTCTCAAATGGATACTCTACAGTCTTGTAAGGCATGTCTTCGTATCTAATTATCGGATGAGACATTTGGAAGGTTACCTGCAGAAATGACTCCAACGATCAAGTCAGTGAGAGCTCTTTAAGTTAAATCTCAATTTTTAGTATTAATGAATTGTGTACCTTAAATTGCTGGGGTCCTCTTGTATTTATAGAATATTAATCACAAATTACATGGCTTATGGGTTGGGCCTATATTGGGCTTGCTGGATCTTCTTTGGGCTTGTGTGGGCCTAGTTAGAGCCCAAGTGCCAAGCTTATGAAGCGATGGCTATTATTTTCTAAGTTTAGGGTAAGCGGCCTTTACCGGTATGTAACCTTAGCTGACATGTATGTAATATTTTTTTATATAACTGACCAATGATCTAGACTAAGCAGGAGTATAAGTTGATGGATAGGACTAGGTACTCGATCTTATCGGTCTTATCCGCCTAGTATAGTACATCAGTCCCTCAGACTTTCGCGGGATATGTCATGTCAAAGGTTTCTCTATGGTTTATCTTTTGCAAGAAAAAAAAAATCCTCTTTTCTTAGTATTCTTGGTATGTCTTTATGGTAGTCTTCTAGCCTCGGGGAATGGAAACGACGTTGAGGCTATGTCAGAGAAGATTCTAGGAATGTCAAGGGTCGTGTTAGGAGAAACTGAACAGTCATTCTAATTATGTAGGTTTCACTCTTCATTTAGGATTATTCGACATATGCTATCTTATTTTCTTGCTGGGGTACAAGTTGTGCATATGCTATCTTATTTGCTTGCTGTGAGACAATTGTATCATTTGTGGTAGAGTGTGTCTGATATATATTCCCCTTCTCTTTGTGTCGTCTTCTTTCCACATAAGGTATGTCTAGTCCCAGTGATAGCTCTTCTGCATCGGGTTCGGGTAGTAGGGATAACGATTTAGTTAGCGGGTCTAGCGGTTCTACGTCTGGTGAAAGAGGGGTCCAAATGGAGGTTATTCCTAACGTTAGGGAGGATCCAACTAAGGAAGTGGTAGAGAATAGTACATCGGCAAAGGCCGAGTAAGAGTGGGTGGCTTTAGATGTAAGGATGCAGTACTCCTTGTTCAGATGGTCCCGGTTACTTAACTCGTGGTTGGGTTGTGTACCTATTTTAGAGAAGGGTACTTCCCCAGACATCGTTTCTTTGGAATGGGTTAATGTTGTCGAATATGTATGCCATGATCAAGGAGAGGCTGAAAAAGGGTTCTTCTATATGTATGTGTGCCACTTTTCTCAGTTGCATATGAGAATTTCCTTTGATGATTGCAACATGGGTATATTGCAGCTACTGAACGCTGCACCAACCTAGTTACATCCCAATAGTTAGGGATACTTGCAAGCATTCAGGGTGTTATGCCGAACATTATACTTGCACCCTTCCCCTGAATGCTTTTCATATTTTTATGACACACGTCCAAAAAATCTGGTTACTTGGTTATCCTTTGTCAAGCGACTAGGAAAAAGTATGTTTGGTGCTTTTTCTCAATCTTTTAAGCATTTTAAGGACAACTTTTTTAAAGTTTTTGTGATGGAATTAGGTTGTTCACTGTTTTATAATGAGGATGAGAGTTCCTATTCATCTGGACAAATAATCCTCGTTCATTATAAGGGGATGAAAAAGGAGGAGGTTTTCGTGCATGACAAATGAGTAATAAAAGTTTTTGGGAGATTTAGCGATAAGCTACCCACTAAGGGCTTAGTTAGAGTTTATTTATTAGTGCATTCGCTTGTTGATTTAGAAGGTATCCTTTTTTATTGTTTCCGTAATGTTTGGTATGTTCGGGTTCATGGCGGCTCGAAGTGGAAGGCGTCAGTTCCCGTTCAAAATGAAGTTAGGAAAGATATGAAGTGGGTAAGGGTCGAACTACTAGGACCGACATCGACGATAGAGATTAAAAAGCTTGAAGATTGCTTAATAGAGTTGCCAGAGACATCTGTCCGTCGTGATATTGACATCAATCTGGCGGAGGCTGTGATATCCTCTATAGATAATATGGAGCCTAATGCGATGGTAAAGGTTATGCTGGAATTTAACAGCAAGGCCTTGATTCTAGGCCGGATGGTAGGCAAGTTCGGGAAAAATTGAAGACTTTGGAGGCCAAGCCTGATGGGGAGAGATGGGATAAAGAGAGGGAGGAGTGGACGGCTGAAAGAAAACAACTAGGTCCGTGGAAAGTGAGGTGCCACTACAAAAAATTAAAGTAAATATGGCGGTTTTAATACGGTGGTTCTAAAAGACTGCCATAATTTGTTGTATAATATGACAATTTTATAACTGCCATATTTTGTATATAAAATATGTCATTTACAAACGTTGTTATTGTAGTATTTTGTACTAATCCGCGTTCATTTTCCCTCAAGCTCTTCTTTCCCTCTTAATTTTTTATTTGAAATTCCCTCCCATTTATTATTTTTTATTAAAACAAAAATAGATCAACTCAAGAAATAAATATTTAGCTCTCCTTACCCTAATTATCTTTACCCTAACATAAAAGAAACATTTTCCAGATTGAAGCCACCACAACACCTCGTTGTCTCGATTGAAGCCACCATAGCACCCCGCCGTCAGCCAATGACGAATCTCCTTGAAGCTGGCCAGAACCGTTGAGACTACGAAGCAATAATCGACGGATATCACACTTCTCCATCGTGCAAATCAATACAATCGCGTGTCGTCCACGCAAATCGTCTTCTTGCGGTGCAGTTCGGAGCTCCATTGTCGACCTTGAGACTTCGCCAACACATTTGGATCTCTACTGTTCTCACGCTTCTTGCATTAGGTGGTTTCATTCTATCAAAAAGTAAGTTAATCACACAAACTCTTCAGTGAAAAATTGAAGCATTTATATCATAATAGGAAAACCTAAGTTATTGCTTTATGCATTTCATTTCCAATGAAACAGGGGATATCAAAAGCTGATGGATTTGGGGTTTCTGGATTTCACATTTAATGTATGGGCAAAATGCTTTGATGATCAATGAATTTATCGAAAACAACTAGCACTACGTAATTTATTGAACTAACAACTTTACAATGTGTATATTATTGTTAAGAAAGGCATGATTCTAAGTTCTTTTCTCTCTAATTACAGGCTACCTACAATTTAGGAGTTGTAGAGTTGCGTATTTGGACTCTTGTGCATTCTTCATAGAATGGGTTGTTTTGTTTTGCTCTCAAATTCCTTGACTGTGAGTACCTTTCACATCATTTTGTACTTTGAAATTCTTATGTAAATGAAATATTTTATTAAAAAGAATGCACCTAAATTTGCAGCATTTGATAAGCCACAAACATCAATAACTGACCATAAGCAAATACACCAAATGGAGGAACTATGGAAGCATAATTACCACACAGAGGTGAGCAGTGTTTGTTATTTGTCACTCATGATTTGCTAGAGCTTTATGTGACCTATGAACCTGCATTATTAGTTCTATGGAATTTATGTTGCATAAGTAAAGAACTTTTCCCTTAGGCAAAGTTTTGTTTGTGATGATTTTTGATCAAATTTTTTACCCTGTTTGGTTTTATATATAGTTTGCGAAATTTGGACTCAGAAAAGAAAATGAAAGAAAAATTAAGAATCTGGAGGAAGACAATGATGAGCTAAAAGAAAAATATGCCGGTATCGAGAACGAGTTGAAGGATTTAAAGAAATATAAAAGTTAAGAGCATATCAACGATTTTAACAAAGGCTTAAGGCAGACAACATTCTTTTGTTGCATCTTAGCCTGCCCTTCAAGGATGGCGGCTAAGTCGACATGCTTTACAGTGACATCCTTGGATAATATTTCCGCCTGTTTAGAGACGCCAACTTTGCTGCGGGTGTAAACCATCTTCAGAGATTCTTTGGTTGGTAAGGTGCTATTCGTGCCCCACGGTGGGCGCCAATTGTTCCCGTAGAACAATAACAGATTTTCATGAGACATAAATATTGCCTTACCCAATCTTCGAACCTCTCAAATGGATACTTTGCGATCTTGCGGGGTATGTCTTTGTATCCAGCTGTCGGAAAGGATATTTGAGAGGTTACCTGTAGAAAGGACTCCAACGATCAAGTCAGCGAGAGATTTCAAAGTCAAATCTCAATTTTCTGTATTAATGAATTGCGTACCTTTAATTGCTGGGGTCTACCTATATTTATAGAATATTAATCACAAATTGTAACATCCTGACCGAATATTACGAATTTAAATAATAAAATAAAGAAAGTAATAATTACGCTTCATTGAATAAAAAATCATTTCCCAAAAGCGCGAGAAATTTAAAACTTTTATTATATCAATAATAAATCGAACAACCATAATTATATATAATATCATAATATCCAAAAGTTGTGTAATACAAGGATTACAATTTATTTTAAAAACTCAAAATATAAAACTCCCCAAGCTATCCCCGCTCCGTAGCTAAGCCTCACTAAAACTACCTACAACAACATCATCTGCTCATGTATACTGCGTACACGATCATCGCCAACCAAAAGTAGATAGGGTGAGCTTAATAGATAAAACATATAAATATATATTCACATATGTAAAACACTTATATATCACACATCATTCACATCAAGGGAAATTTCCTTTCTTTAGTTCCATACCACATGTCCACAACCATGTGAATTGTGTTCTACATCTTCTAGTAATTACCTCAAAATGACTTATTGCCATACCTATCGGCCACAACCGATAGAGCACGTGCGGGAAACCATTGCTGCGGATCATACACCGCAACGCTAAGTGGAGCTCCCAAATACGAACATAGTTCGCGACGTCCCAAGACTAGCAAACTCGTCAGCTAACCATTGAGGATGACAATCTATCTGGACCCATCCGTACTGGCCACAACCAACACACTCATACTGACAACACTCGTTAACCTGAGCTCAACTCAAGGGTTCCTCATGTTCATCCGCCATCCCGAGCTCAACTCGAGGGATGCCATTCCGAGCTCAAGTCGAGGAATGCTACGTGCTTAACCCCTATCCCGAACTCAACTTGAGGGATACATTTTAGGCTCAACTCGAGGAACACCAGCAATCCCACCTTTGAAGCATCACTAATGCCTTGTAGATCACGCACACAAAACCAACAACCCAAGGCTGCTGCAGCATAATTGCCTGGCGGGGGACACATACCGCCAGGCGCCAAGCGCCTTTATACCATCAATTACTATAGACACCGCCTGGCGGGTGATGAGTCATTATTTTCTTCCATTCCACTAGCCTTTGTGTACCCATTAGACAGTTGTTCAGTGCTTAATTATTCATCTTTAGAGTGTTTTTCATCTGTTGGGCTTTATTGGGCCACTGTTCTGAATTTGGACTACTTTCACATTACTTAGCCTAATTTTTGTTTAATAATTATTTTTAGGTATTTGGGTGAAGAAATTTTGGAGCTTGGACATCAATATTCAGTTGAAGAGAGTCGCCACATCATTTCCACATAATTTCCATGTCATTTCCACGTCAGCAGAGTGAATGTGCCAACATTAGAGGCCCAAGAGTGGCAATTTTGTAATTCTGAGTGGCAGAGTGGCAATTTTGTAAATATGAGTGGCAGAGTGGCAATTTTGTAAATATGAGTGGCAGAATGGATGTGACCACGAGTTTTAGGTCTCCTTCCATGCACCCAGCCGCAACTTCATCTTCTACATTCTCTCTAACCACCATTTTCGTTCTCTAAGCTTCCATGGAGGTGCTCCTTGCGATTTTTCACATTTTTGGCTAGTTTTTATCGTTTTTATGCACATTTGACAGCAACCATTGAGGGTTTTACGTTTTGAATTCGTTTTCTATCTTGGGCAGCTCGTTTTGTGGTTTTATAGACTTAGATCAACACCCATTAATGGGGTTTTCGTGTTTATATATCACAACATCGTTTTACATTCCATTGAAGTTTGAAATCTCTCTTTTTCAGAGAATTCATAGGTTAGGGTTTTTGAGTTTGATATTCTGTTTCAAATTCGAAGTGGTTGATTGTTCCATTTTCCATGTCTAGCTAAGTTTTTCATATTGGTTCCTTGAAGAAATTGAATTGAAACCATGAGGTTGATGTTTTGCAGTGCACTCCACTTCCTATTTTCTCTTCATCCTATTCAATTTCGTAGCTTTGAATGAAATGGAATTTGTGATGCTTAATCATGGGTCCATGTTTTCCACAATTTTAGAACCCTTGTCATGCTTAGTGAGTTCGGGTTCTGCCACAGTTGCTTAATCTGTGTGTGTGTGAAATTGAAAGAAGAATGTGTGGTATGCTTAATGGCATAATGAAGCTGTGTTAATTTTCGCATAATTAATTAATTCAGATTTTATGAGAGTAAATTGAATAAGATAATTGATTTAGTAACCTGTGATTGGTGGATTTTCAGTGGAATCAAGGAATCAATA
>Ga0099823_1001990_pt1 | contig 17905 bp, 15 predicted proteins | sample CowpearedBW_FD_76831 | JGI IMG/M metagenome (GOLD analysis project Ga0099823, IMG submission 76831) | Root nodule microbial communities of legume samples collected from California, USA - Cow pea red BW | ecosystem: Host-associated > Plants > Roots > Nodule | place: USA: California | collected...
CACCATCCACATCATCCACCTCATCGCTACTTACCATGGATTTGATATTCTTAGTTATAGTTTTAATTGTTACGACCTCACCATCAAACAATGATCCAAGTTCCCCACATATTTCGTCATCAAATTGAACTTCATCACCTACTACACTCAATCCTAAGTACATGCAAACATCAACACACCTAAGTGGGACTAGGTTTTGCATTACACAAAAACCTTTAAATTCTGGAACCCATCTCCTTAGCATTTCCATCAACAACAATTTTGAGATATTTAGAGGCCTATCCATTTGCAAACACCATTTGAAAGGTGTACCTTCTACCTTTGAACAATGTATATCTCTTAGCACACAGTCCACTTGAACAATATATTGTGTTTTAACAAAATCACGAACCCGAATCTATAAAGAAACATTTAATAAAATAAAAAATTATTTTGAATTCAAAAATATGTTGACAAAAATTTTGTGAGAAATTCAAACTTATCTTGTTTTCAGCCTAGTTTGGCAGCTTTCGCTTAACCATTGCGACATAAGGAAGAAATGTGCACACCAACTCAAATTCTTCTCAAGTGATGATGAATGAACCAAAATTCTACTTGTAACAACATCAACAACCCAGACATATGATTTTAGACAACTTTCAAATGTGGCAGCAAATGCAGAACCAAATTTATGAAAAAAACACATGCATTAGTGTGTCACTTGCCATGGTTAATGGTGCAAGAAAATGGAATAATTAATTCGACTAACAAAATTATTGCCAATAAGCATTTTTATGCTACCATGGTTAGTAAAATAAACCAATTTTGCTAATAACACATATTTACATATAATTTTCCACATGATTACCATACAAAATTTAATTCGTAAAATGTGTTTTATATCAACACACGCCACATTATATTGTTTCACTATCCAAGATAATATGGTCATCTCACTGCTTTGAGATATCAACTATTGTTGTACTTCATATGCTAACAAGCGACACTATATAGATCCTTCAAGAGCCCTCTCAAAGATAAGAGGAAGAGTGTCACCATATATGGCGAATAATAATCTCACTTCATTCTCGATCAAAACCCAGACAAGAGAAAAACTAAACCTTCAATTAAAACTGGCATCAAGTGTGCACCATCTTTGAAGCCACGACTTTGGAGAAATCTCTGCAGTAGCATTCCACCATGACCACTTCAGAGGAAAAAAAAACACAGTAGCACAATATATTACAACAATGTTTAAAAGAGTGTTGCTAACATTCCTCTATTATTATTTAACAAAGTGCCACACATTTGGAAAAAAAGCAAAAGACCAAATAAATTAAGAAATCAGGACAGATTGACCAAGTATTCACATTTAATCTACTTGTTGCATAAGGCCTAGAAGCAACCGATAGAATACTCAAGTACCTTTATTTCATCATCAAGTTGTTTCACAATTTTCTTTTGGTCCTGCCATCAAATAAATTTGAATTAATATATAGAGAAAAGGAAATTAAGCAATATTCTAACTCCTCTGCTATTTTGTCATGTGTGCAATATTCTTGTAAGAACCACCGAATGGGAAAGCATCAGAGCTAATATGGCATGGCTTTTGGATGCCATAGGTTGCGTGGCATTGGACATATTCGTATCCTTTATACGTAGTTTTTTCATGCAAATATTTTTTTTTTGTGAATAAGAAATTGCTTTTTTTTTCTCAATCGAAACCCTAAACCGCAAAATGCTTTTGAATCGAAAAAGCTAACCTCCAATTTTAATGCTTTCCACTTCCAATGAATGACGAAGGGTTTTCCATCAACCACATTGGGATTGGTTCTACTGCGATTTGGTGAAGCACCGTGGGAGGAAGGATTGAGTGTGATCAACGACTTTCGTGGAGGTGAGACAAAGGATTTTGAATCTGCAGCGATGAAGTGGTTTTGGTAAAGTACTGTCAGAGGGTTTTGAATCAGTCGTGAGAAAGGGATTTCGTGTTCTCTATCGATGAAGGGTTGGTTCTATTGCAATTTCGTGAACCACCGGTGGAGACCAAAGGCTTTTGTGCAGGTGGGATTGAAAAATTTTGATCTGCACCGAGAATGTGATTTTGGTAAAGCAGCAAGATTTTGAATTAGGCGCGAGAACTTCTTATGATTTTATGAACCATCGTCATGTGCACCACACCATTTCAATTTCCTTCACATTTGTCTCTCACACGTGCAATATTTTTTTACTTAGAAAATTTAATTAATAAAAGTCACGTCACTTTGTAAAAAAATTGTAAAAAAAGTTTGTCAAATTTTCTTTCTCAAATAATCATTTTGCTTATTCTTATCCTTTTAGTTTTTTTGTTTTGCATACTTTCGGTCCGGGTCCGGGTCAGATGTTTTGGGCTCAGTGGGTGGGTTACAGTCAGCATATTTAAGCAGGTGCGTGCGCAGCGTTTTGACGAGTTGAGTGAGCTAGCAGCATGAACGGTGTGATGTGGAGAGTGGTGAGCAGAGGCACTTCGTTGATTTTCCATTCGAAGAAACGGAGTGCTCTCTCCGTCCCTGTTCGTGCGTTTTCTGCTCCTACCGGTCTCTATGGCTTCCCTCATTTGAAGACCGCAAAAGGCTTTCAATCCTTCGTCGACGAAGCCATTCAAAGGTATATATCTCATCGAATCATATTCCTCACTCAATTAATGTTATTGCTACTGTTTAAACTGATACTAATGCAGGCATGCGTGTGTTTCAACGTTTGTATTGTGCTAAGTTTGATATGTATTTTCTCTTATTATGCACGAAAGTGTGTTAAATTGTTCGTAATTCATTGTACTGGCCAATTGTCGCACATGTACTTGATAAACGAGCATTTGTTTCATTATTTAACCTACAAAATGTAAAATACTCTACACTCAATTACTATTGCTACTGCTATAAAATTCAGATATTCTCATTTCGTTCTTTTGTATATGTGGTTTAAGGTTTTGTTTTATAAACCAAGAATTGGAATGTTTGTTTTTTGATTATATATGTAAATTAGATAAAAATTAGGTGAAGAGGAAGGATGTAATTGTTGTCAAAAGAGTAATTAATGCTGTCCTAACTTTTAAAAATGACAAATGAATAGAAAAACAACCTTTCCTAGATTAGACCCGAGAGAGTTTATTGAAACAATTTCTCTCATTATGCATTGCCGTTTGTGAAATTGTTGATAATTGGCTGTAACGGTCAATTGTTGCACACATTTCTATCTGATTGTAATGATAAATGCGCATTTGTTTTGTTCGTTAGCAACCAAAGTGTCAAACAGTTGCACTTGCTACTAAATGGTGCCATGACCACATGGTTGATTTTTATTTTTGTGGATTGCTAGGTCTGGAGAACTCATCAGTTACATTTGTAGGAAATAGCCAGCTGCTGAAGTGATGCGAGCAATGGATGAGATTTCTGACACTGTAAGTTATTCTACTGAGAATAACTGATATGGTGGTTGATAAACTCCCACCAATTTGGAAGATTTGGAAGCTTGGTGCTGTGAATTAGATGCTTTCAAAATTTATATTGCCTTGTTTTAAAACTCAGGTGTAGATGATTAAGTGGTGTCATGGGGAGATTTTACAACTCCTCCTTTGTTTGTTATTTTTTATTTTGTTTAGGGTATGTTAATATGCATGTTTTTTTTTCTTCATTTCTTGTGTTTCTTTTTGTTAGAATGATGCTATATAGTTATGTTTAAGTTATTGGTTATGGGTTTGTGCTTTTCTTTGTTGCATTTGTGGTTTTATACACACACATTCGTGCATGTATACGTGTGCTATTTTTATTATTTATCATGAATCTTAATATTCACAATATGGTTCAATTTGTGATTCAAAAACTAGGCTTTTCATTTCACACTTGGTATCCTGATTCAACTATCTTGAGAGAATAAGTACTTTGCTTGTTGTATTCACTTTTTTACTCTATCGAATACATGTATTGCAATTTGCATGTTTCATTTTCTAGGTATGCTCTGTTGTTGACTCTGCTGAATTGTGTAGGCATACCCACCCTGACAGGTTCTCTTCTTGTTGCCATTATTATTATTATTAGTAGTAGTAGTATTTTAGCTTTTTCCCTGACAGGATAGTGATGTTTAACATTTATAATTCGTTGTAAATAAGATATGTTTGTTGTTTAAATTATATTTTGGATTTACAATAAACAATTTAAACTCTGATATAAGAAGGTTATTTTTAACTATTGTCAGTTTCTTTAACAAATATTATTGGATTTAAAGACGGAGATAAAGGAAGATAGATTAAAAGAGACAAAAAGTAGAATTGACTATAAAAGGAGAATAGTTTAAGAAATAAACTTTTTGGTTAATGCACCTCTGAGAGAGAGAAGAGTATGTTGTGAAACTGTTATAGAAATGAGAGTCCTACACTAAAAGTTGTGAACTCTAACTAATAATGTAAGAGTAAATTGTTGTTACTATTGTTATTAGTGGTTGTAGTAACTGGCTTCTCTTTCTAATTCATGCACATTGTTGATTTTTCTATTGTAAATGATTGATGAAATCTTTGGACATCATATTTTGTAATGCTTCTGTCATGATTGAAGTTATGTTTCTGTTTTTTTTTTTGGTAAATCAGAGAGTTTGTTGAGGAGGCCAGCAAGGCATCGATGAGAATTAATGAATATCTACATGTGAGGTGACCGGTGATGCTCACTGTTTGTTTTCCTTATGTTTATTGTTAATTAACGTAACAAAAGTGTAGCCTAAGAAAAATGAAAAATTATGTACTGTTGTTGTTCCGTTGCTTAAAGTGTTCAAAGTTTGAGTGTGTGTGCATGGGCATAGCATGTACTTTTGTTATATGTTCCTTCCATGTTCAGGAACTCACTCTCTACTATTAGTTAAAATTTACTCAAAACTGTAGATCCTTAGTGAACCTAGTCAGATGACAGGAGTGGACTCGCAAAATTTTGTGATTTCTAGTGAATTTCAATCAATGGGATTGTGTTCTAAAGGATATGTTAGAAAGTGTATTACTATCTTTTCCCTGTAAGATATTTTCTGTATATTTGGCAGAACGGTAAAGAGACACTTCTTGAACTTTTTGTAGTCCCACAATTTTGAAGGCAAAGATCACGTTTTAATTATTTTATGTTGTTGACGTTAAGTAGCAGTATTGAGGAAATAGAATAACAGTACGGGGAAACTATGACATTGCTTTTTAATTTATCTATCATTGTCCAAATTTATATTGTTGTGGACAACAAATTTGATTTAATTGCGGAAGGAAATGTGATCTCTATGGCATTTGGTTAGGTTGTTGGATGGATTATTATCTGAATTGAAGTGGATGAAATGCTTATTTTCTGTGAAGTCTATATGTAAGCAACAGAATGGCATTAAGGACAAAATTATAGTTGGTTTGGTTGGAATGCTGAAGTAAGACAGATTAGTTATGTCTGATCTTAAAGCCTGAAGAAGCACTTTAAATTGAAGACGAGTGCATATATATCTTTAATCATGACAGAAATAAGTGTAGAGTTCAGAGTTAGTTAGCAACCAATTCGACATCACACGACCCACTAAACCAAGAAGTATAGTATATGATTAAACTTGCTAATCAATCATGATTTGAGAAAAAAATCATGTGGGAAACTTAACCTTTGAAGATCTGGTCTTCACTGTAGTTCTAGAAGTAAGATGCAGACATTATATACTTACACAGAGCTTTAACTCCAACACCTGTGCTCATTATTTTCTCCTTTTGCTATGCAGTATCTGAACACAAATCATGATCTATATGACGCAATTAAGAAAGCCGAGCAAGAATGTCATATGCTTTCTGAGGAAGCTAAGAGGGGAGTTAGAAACTTACGTGTTGACTTTGAAAGGGGTGGAATTAATCTCTGCTCTGGTAATTATTTTACTCTTTATTTCATCTTTTACTCACAATAAAGATGTAGGGAACTTTTTATTTCTAAATTGTTTCTTATGTTATGTGCTTTCTTTGCAGGGAAATTAGATCGAGTGAACACGCTAAATATTGAAATTTCTCAGCTATGCCGAGAGTATGTTTTAACTGATATTGATGCATTGGTTGCAGTGACAATTCTGTTGCTTGTTATGAAAACTGAATAATTTTCTTTTATGTGAAAGCAGTCTGTTCCCTGAACATAAGTTTATTTTTCTACTGTCTTTTCCCCTTATTTTTTGTTTATTTTGGTAAACTGGTGCCATGATGTCAGAATCCATAAATTTATGCTCTAATTAATATTCTCCTCAACGGTGATCTGTTGTATGTTTGAATTAGGCTTACTAATTTTTTGATCTTGATCGGTTTACAATTTATTGCTCTGGTTAGGTACAACGAGAATATTGTCATGGACCCAGGAACTGTTGATATATATCCTTCTTCTCGCATCCCCAGGAATTTGCATTATCTTGTAAAGCCTATACATCGGTCAGTATCATTAATAACCAAGGATTTATCAGGGTCCAGGAGCACCCTTAAAGAGAAAGGATTTCGGATTACAACGGACCCACAAACTCTTTCTTCTGTACTACAATTTTCATCTGATGATGAGGTAGTTTCTATTCGGTGATTTTTAAGTTTAACTTAGTATATTGATAATAGATAGTTGTAAGGATTACTCACGAGTCCTATTAAGGACTGTCCAGTAACTTCATGTGAACAAAAAACATTTGTAATCACATCTCATCTTCTAAGCAATCTAGTATTAATACTCTAGTGTACTCACGATCTGCTGGTATTCTCAAATGATCCATGAGGGACTGAACTTGTCTTTTCCCCACCCTCAAATGGGTATAAAACTCAATTGCACAGATAAAATGCTGCAAAACTTAAAGGGTCTGAACCTTTTAATGCCCAAAGTCTCTAGTTTCCTCTCAATTGTGATGATGATGTCTCTCTTAACCTATGTTTTAAAAATGGACTAGATTGGCCAAATAAATAAAAAAAATCAGTGGACTGGTCATGTTCAATCCATTTGAACCTCAGAAATTACCTGTCAAAAGCTGGCAAATCTAGTCAAAAATCCAAGTCGTTAAAAAGTATTTTATTTTAATAATCTCAGAACTTACAAAACGTGATAGTTGAATTGACTTAACATTATTGCATTTTCACACATTTGAGGCCTTAACTAGTGTGAAACCTTGAGACTTGGAATGCTTATTATGGAGTTATGTATTTTTGTTCCCACATTATATATTTTGTAAAACCATTATATTATTTCTGGCAGTTTGACCATTGAACCTTGAAGTAGTACTTTAACCTGTTCAATGATAAATTCAATTTAAAAATATTGTTCTCAACTTCCCCTCTTATTTATAGGCAACTTACTTTATTTCTTCAACCTAACTAGCTTAATACGGTAATTAACTAATGGACATCTGTCAATTTATCTCTGTATTTTCAGGTTAGGAAAATGGTATATATACGAGGAAATTCTGTTCCACATGCAAATGTTGATGTCCTTAAAAGGCTTATATCTGCACGACATGAGCTAGCTCAGGTCTGTATCGTCATGAGGCATACCGACTCAGTTTAAGCAGTTTGATTTGTGCCATGACATAAGTGTTCTCTCTCTTATTCTATGTTACTGTTTGATGCAACATGTTTTCTGGATCCCCATCAGCATTTGTATGCTTGTGTAAATATTTGATACTTCTGTTACTTTCTGTTTTTGGGTAGAGATGAATTTTATTTAGGAAAAAGAGAAAAGTTTGTAGAAAGAGAATATAAATAATACTCTCAAGAAAAAGAAGACAAATTAGGAAACTATAACGTAAGAGATTGGAATTTGGAATTCGTAACATTGTAACTGGGCATGCATATCTCTTTGTGCTTGAGTGAAACAAAAAAACTGTTCTGAATACACCAGGAGCTGAACACCAAATAGTGGCCAAAAAAGTAATCCTCTGGTAGATAAAGTTTATAGTTGAAGAAATGTACTTCAAAATTCCTGCCTTTCTCTTCGGTAATATTCACCTAAAATTTGCAAAGACAGAACATTGCAAGAAAAGTTTCACCTCTTTCAGCAAACCAGAGCCTCTGACATTAGGAGAAACTGATCCCGCAACTTATTAGGACAAATCTAATATTCTCCAAAAGTCCCAAGCAGCTTATTACAAAGAAAAGGAGACGCTGGACAGCCCGAAATGAGTAACCCCATTTCTTAAGTAGAACTAAGGATAATGGTTGTGTTAGGAGACAAAACAGGGTGAGGTCTTTGCATATGTAACATGTCATCAGTTCAAAGTATTTGACTTCCTGTGATTCATGGGATTTTTAGATGGATTTGATGTCACCACTAGATTTGTCATCTCAAATGAATAATTGGCTGACGTGTTCATGAAGTTTCTTAGAGGACCGATAATTGATCATATTTGTAATAAGCTAGGCACGTACAACCTATATGCTCTAGCTTGAGGTGTGTTATGATTATAGAAATAAGGACTTAATCCTATATAATAAGGAATATAGTTATAATTATAGAAATAAGGAGTTGATCCTATATAATCACGAATATCTAGATTATATATGTATTATTAGGAACATTTTTTTTTATTCTCATATCATGTCTTTGTTATTAGAGGATATTAAGTTTTCACTATTTATTGTATGATTCCTTTTTCTCAATATAAATAGAGCACCTGTCCTGATTCAGAAACACACGGTTTCACCTCAGTGTTTCTCTCTTTTCTAGATTTGAACAGTTCAAAAAGGCTATCTCTAATAGGATAGTGGGTTATGAGCTGAAAGTTGGATTTACAAGTAAATACACCCGAGGAGACAAGCATCCGCATTCTTTTATAAATATCAGAAGCCAAATGAACAGATTACAGTAAAAACGAACAAGACTTTTGCCCACTGCTAAAAGAATGTGATATTTCTGTTTTATGAATTATACTTGGAAAAAGGACATTAAGAGCTGAATATTACTTTCTGATAATGAGTGCATGGTGGATACAATTATATTTGGTTGCAAGTCGTATTATTTAAATGCTATATGTCATAATTATTTTTTAAATCGAAAAGTAATTTATAGGGTAATAAATCTGCACGAATAGAAACTGAAACAATGAAATCAGGGAAAGATTATGGTATGCTCCAACAATTGAGCAAGGTTTGAATTCTCTTAGGTCAAAATTTTATTTTTCAACAAAAAACTGTAGGATGTTTATTTTTATTTACTTTGCTTGATGATTTTTGTAGGTATTTAATGACAGCTATTTTTTTTTCTATTTTGATTTTGTAACATAAATGATTTTTCTGTGTCATCATTTGATGCAGATAATGGGGTGTAGTTCTTATGCTGAATTTTCTATTAAGCCTAACATGGCTTTATCACCAAAAGTTGTAATGTCATTTTTACTCGAAATGAGCAAGATGGTCAAGCCTAAGACTAGAGAGGTATAGATTCCGTCAAGGTATACGTTCTTGGGCATGAGGGTGTAATAGCTAAAGTTGCTTGTGCCTGTAACTGAGAATTATTCTCTTTTACTTATCTTATGATCTTAGGAGCATAAGTTACTCACGAAATTCAAGAGAGAAAAATGTGGTCAAAGTGATGGAGATTTAAGGCCATGGGATGAGACCTATTACATGACAATGATGAAGTCCTCTGCTTATAAATTGGATGCTTCGGTAATTAAAGTGTGACATGTTTTGTTTATAATCAATACTTCTAGTATCCATGTTCGTATTTTTCATATAAATCCAAAAATCATGTATGCAGGTTGTAGGTTCATATTTTTCTCTCTCGAACTGTATTGAGGGTTTGAAGGTGCTGGTGCAGTCATTGTTTGGTGCAACCTTTCATAGCATCCCTCTAGCACCTGATGAATCTTGGGATTCCCATGTGCTTAAACTATCTCTTCATCATCCCGAAGAGGTATTTGGTGGAAGAAATTTTTAAGTCATACGTCATATTGCTGTAGTTTTAACTTTATGTTAATTTGTACTGTCAAATATTTGTCTATAAGGACTCTTAAAAATCAAGGGTTGGTCGGTTATCACATTCTGTACCTTTGTTTGAAAAAAGAATGTCAGCCCTCCGACCAATGCCATTACCTTCTTTTTGCTTATACTAAATGGGAGAGTGTATCTCATGTTTAAATGCACAGTCAGACAACTGACAATAGCAATTGTGTTATCAGGTATGTTACTACAAACATAGGATCATCTACCTAGCTTCCATTTTTCAACTGAAAATATAAAATGAGAAATCTATTTCAATTAATTTAGCAAAAGGACTTTCACAGATTACAGAAACACTCTCTCATTCTTCTTACACTTTCCATCATTTTCTTTTATTTCTTCTCTCTTACTCAAAACACAATTTTGTCACACTATAAAGTAAATTGATGATTGGCCTTACTGTGGTGGGATTATATGATTCTGCACCAAACTATAGTTGTTGGGAGGAGTGGTAATTTATTAAACCACTGCTCAAAGTACACAATCTCATTTTTTATGTACTTTCACCCATTCTCTCTTTGAGCTCCTCTAGTTGTCTTGCTTTCCTAATTAAGTATTTCTGCTGTCCTAATATTTTTTTTATTCTACCAATATCTTATACTTTTTTGGGCCTTACTAAATTTATGTATTACCAAAGACACTGATATTCAAACTCATTTCAGGGTGACTTGGGATATTTGTACCTCGATTTATACTCAAGAAAGGGAAAGTATCCTGGTTGTGCTCACTTTGCAATAAAAGGGGGTCGCAGAATTTCTCAGACAGAATACCAGCTTCCAGTATGTGAAAATTTGCTTATGCCCGGTTTCTTACTCAGATTGAGGCATCTAACTATAAATATAATTTTCTCTTTTTGTCATACGTGTAGTTCCTTCTATGTGAGTTTTCTATTCCATTTTTAATGTGGTCTGATATTAGTGAAAAGAGAAGAGATGTGTCATGTTCTGGTGGAAAAACGTGATGCTTGGTGATGTGATGTGAGACTAAGGGAACACTTTCACCAATTTACTGGAACTGTTCAACACCTAGCACTTTATTATCCCTATATTTGTGCTACATGATAGAAATTAATCAAGTTTTGCAAAGTCTTTGCATACAAAGTAATGCCCCACCGATGTCAAATTAGTATCAAAGCTGGTTAGATCCAACATTGCTATTGTGAACTTGAGATAAAGATGTGTAGATATAAGAAAATGAAAAAAAAAATATTGTGTATGTGAGAGTATATATATTAAGAGAGTGAGCTAGATAGAAAACTTGATTATAATGATTTGGAGTTGTTGATGACTAACCATTTAAAAGAGCTCACGATATTTGGAGCTTCATTGGCCCGGCTTACTTGACAGAACTAATGAATAAAATCAAAGGAATGACCTGTTTGCACTGTCAGAACAAGAAGTGTTGCTCATTGGATATTGCAAAAATTCAAAGGCATACAAACTACACAATCTAAAAACAAAGAAAGTGATAATCAGTCGATATGTGACATTTGACAAGAAGGAATATGGGATTATAGCAACTAAGTAAAGCTCATGCTCAAAGAAGCATGGAACACAAGAGAATATCTTTAAGGCTTTTATTCAATAAGTGATTGTTGTCATTATAGAAGGCATGACAATGTCTTTATATAGGCTCCAAAAAAGTACATTAAATAACAATAATAAATAAAGAAAATATCACTGCCTCTTATGTGGAGAGGAAACCACAAATAGTCGAGAAAGATAAGGTGATTTGGTATATGTAAAGATTTTGCGAAACTTGTTTAGTTTCTATCATTACTTCATGAAGACAAAAGTACCCTTTACTTGGGATGCATAAGTTGATTAATTATGTATCCCATTGCCAATATGAATTTACCTAATACTACATTCTTGAATGCTCCTATCAAACCTGTCAACAAAAACAAAGAAAACGGGTTAGATAAAAATCAATTCAACCGGAAAACTTAGGCAGTAGTTGTTTTCCTGAATTACAAAACATGAACAATCTCCAAGGACTGTTGCTCTGAATGAACATTTATCCCATTCTATGAGAAACAATAGGAATTTATGAAACATAGGAAACATTAGGATGTTTTATAATGTTTTAGGTTATAGTTCAATTCTTTTTAGTTCTTGAGACAAATTGTTTTTTGCTATATGACCAAATATCAACATGCCAGGTGAAAAACAACTCATGCAATTCATAGAAAACTCTCCTTTTTAGTTTATTAAATTTTCATCTCAAGTGCATATTTATTTGTAGAAATGATGGTGAAAACAAATGTAAGCTTTTGTTACCAATAAACTCAAGTTTAAGTGAACATAAATGCCATTCTTTATTGGCATCATATTCATTTTTTACCTATTGTGTGGTAAGTAATTGAATCTCCGTTTTAGCACTTCTTGCCTATCTATGCACCATAAACTTTTATTTACCAAATATGTGATGTGTTTATAACATTTTCAAACTGTACTTTTTTGGAGTTGAACGTAACATTTACTTTTGAACTTCAAGAAAAAGCTACCATATTTGTTATCTCGTCACTTAGCATCACTGAACTGTTTAAGGGTACTTAGGCAGTAAATTTAAGAATGAACTGTATAGGTTTTCCTAGACCTGTGTTATTGTTCAATGAGTTTTTCCAGAAAGACATTTTCCTCTTTTAGACAAATATAAATGTGCAATGCTCATTTTAAACATATTTGTCTAAGTCACTGTGTTCAATCAGTTTTTTCATAATGACATTTTCCTTTTTTTTTTGACAAATATCAATGCACAATGGTCATTTTAAACACATTTTTATTGTGTTCACCATAGAGGAGGCAGACTTCTTATTCTTCTTATTTATGCTCGATTCTGATGATTTTGCAGATTGTAGCTCTTGTTTGTAACTTTTCGGGATCTCAAAATCCGTCAGCTGTAAGGCTCAGTCATTGGGAAGTAGAAACTCTATTTCATGAGTTTGGACATGCTCTTCATTCTTTGCTTTCAAGAACGGTATCCTCTTGAACTTATGAAGAAATAGTAGCATTACAAAATAAGGACAAAGCTGTTTGACGTGTTAGAATCAAAGATAAACATTTGTGCAAGTTGGATTCACCATACAAATCAATTGTTAATAATATAAATATATTATCAGTTTTCAAGGTTAACTACTTTTACTTTTGTGATATCTCTACGATAACTGTGTTATAATTAAGCTGTAAGGATGTCCAATCCCTTGAGCATGTGATAATGTTGTAAAACCAATGCCCTAATTTTAGGGATTTATTAATAACCTGTTTACAAACTTATACAAGTTATTACCTACCTGGTTACTATTATAAATAACTACAATATATGAGAAATTTCATCTTATCGTGTAAATAACAGAAAAATACATAATAAATAAGATCTACCCTGCCCTTGTTCATTTAATGATAATGTCTTCTCTTTTACTCTTCATTCACGAGTTCGCATATTGCACTAATAGGCAGTTGTAACTGACATTCGGCCTTGATGATTGTCTGATGTAACGTTACAGGGATTCATCATCTTTATATCATTTCATTTCAGTTAGATCAATAATATAAGAATATTTTTCTCCCTCTCAAAATTTGATAGTAATATTTATAGAAGTCAAATTTCTTCCTCACCATATATTTTGAAGGCACCAGTATGAACATGGTTTTAACAAATTGAGTTAATCTTTACTAACGTAACATTTGTTTTAAAATCATTTTGAAGTTCGAATTATTTGGACTCTCTTACTATATTCTTTACTGAACTAAAATACCTTTGCAAACATTTTTTCATAATCTTCGAAAAGTAGTTACTGCTGTCATTTTTGTAATGAGATGATCCCATGTTCTCATTGTAGGACTACCAGCACTTTTCAGGCACCAGAGCGGTTCTGGATTTTGCTGAAATACCATCCAACCTGTTTGAGTGAGTAGAATGCATCAAGAATTATATTCTTTAAGTCTTAACCCTGAAATCAGGGTGGTAATAAAATATAAAAGTTTTGGATGAATTGTTTAATTGAATGATACTCGCTGTGCAAGTGCCTAATTTTCTATGGTGTATGTACTTTGGTTTGATTTTGCAGAATTAAGCTAATATAATCTCAGTCTTGTAAAGCTGTGTTACATTGGTATCTTGAACTTTTTAATGAAACCCTGATTTAGTCCTTTGCATTCACCATCATCTTCAAGTGAGTCCCTGAAATTTCAACTTTCAAAGTTTAACCATGACATTCCGAGATTCTTCGATCTTCAATTGGGATCTGCAATTGGAATGTCAACATCCACCAGTACAAGATGAGAAAGATGTCTTATAGAAAGGTCATGTTAGTGTGATCAATCAATTTGTCATGCAGTCTTAGAAACCAAACAAAACTATTAATTTGTAAAAATTTTAAAAAATGAATATTTTCTTTATACAAGCAAAGATTTCTTATACTATGGAGACAGGTATTCTTGATGTTCTCTCCAAGGTCTCTTGTCATCTCCCTAGTGAGTGATTCTTCCTTGATAATTGTTGTTTACTTCTTGGAGTCTTTCCTTTGTTCGTTCTTTAGATCTGGTTCTGGTATCGACTCTCTCTTCAAGCTCTTGAGTGATCTCCTCTTCATCCATGTCCTCATCAGCTCCCCATTGCTAGACTTCAAGAATGTATTGGCAAGTTGGGAATGATTGATATACATTTACTAACATGAAGGGAATGTTGTAATATTGCAGATATTTGGGGTATCATCATTTGATAATTTAGAAGGGCGAGAGTTGCTTCTGAATAAATTTGGTTACACCTAACTGCTGATATAAGTATTACTTTTCATGACAGATACTATGCATGGGATTATCGAGTTTTGAGAAAATTTGCTAGACACTATTCAACTGGCGAAGAAATTCCTCAGAAGTTGGTTGAGTCAATGCAGGGTGCCAGAGATATGTTTGCTGCAACTGAACTGCAGCGTCAGGTTTTTTATATTTTCCTTTTCTTTTCATGCCTGTGTAGAGGACGCATTGGTTGTGAGTGCATAAGCATAACTTGATTTTTCTGACTATGAAGGATAAATAGTTTACATTGTTTAACACTTTAATTGTCTTATTTTGTCAGATCTTCTATGCTCTTGTTGACCAGACACTTTTTGGAGAGCAGCCACTCCCTCATGGTGACATTAGTTCTGTTGTCGCCGAACTGAAAAGAGAGCACACCAATTATGGACATGTGGAAGGCACACATTGGGAGACCCGATTCAGTCATCTTCTTAATTATGGTGCAGGTGTGTCCAAAGTCTTAATTTTGTTAAAATTCCTTGTATTAGCGATGTTTAGCATACTAAAATCTCAATAAACAGTCGTGTGAGAATGACAGAACTCATTAGTTTTGAATTAGAAGGTGCCTGATTTCCTTTGGGTGAATTGTGTTCATTGTCGCACTTCGTGTATAGGCTGCATATTTTGAATTTGAATTTTGAATAATGATCCAATGTTATTTGTTTTAAATAACCTGACACTTATGATGGTAGAAGTTACATTTATCCAATGGATGCCACCAAAAAGTGTTTGACTTCAACTTGAATTTCTCCATTTATTGACGTTTTGAAGTTTCGGTCGATACTTTAATATATTTATTGTGCAGGTTATTATAGCTATTTGTATGCTAAGTGTTTTGCTGCAACCATATGGAAGAAACTGTGCGAGGAAGATCCACTTTCATCAACTACAGGATTGGCTTTAAGAACAAAATTCTTACAGCATGGAGGAGCCAGAGAACCAGATGCATTGTTAAATGATCTACTGGGAGATGGAATATACAGGTATCAAGATGGAGGGATAATGCCTGATATTTCATGTCTTTGTGATGAAATGAAGCTGGTTGAGGAATATCCTAGGCAGGTCCATTTGTTGTGATTTTTAGGAAATAGGACTGAATCAACTAGCTACCACTCAAACAGTTGTACCATTCAAACTATCGTGTCAAAATTTGTTTTGGGGTCTTAAAATTTTTGCTCACACGACCCTATCATATGAAAAAAACGAGAGGATCCAATTTTGACTTAAGGCACAATTTCAAGTGTCACTTACATATGCACTCACATATAAAGAATTGAAGTGAAGAAACAATTCTACACGGCACATCTAAGCCTGACAAATATCCTAATATTGCATTGATGAACTTGTTTGGTATGGTATTATAGAACGTTGTAATCGGTGGCAGCATAGTATTCTAAATTTTATTAAATAATAGGTGTTCTTTATTTTCTTATGAGTTTGCTTCTGGAGTACCTTTTGGTTTAGTCTTTCTACACCTTTCTATTTCTTTTTCTTTTTTTATGCTATTTGGAGATAATGCAAATCGGAGATGACAAAGGATATCAACCTTGTCGGAATCATATGTTATATAGTGTTATGAATGGCGCGGGTAATGAGCAGATGAAGGACATGGGACCCATGGGACACATGGCAAAGTGGGAGGAAAACAAAGGCAAACGAAAAAGTGGAAGGAAATGAATAATCAATTCTGCACTGAAGGATTTCGTGTGGAGTACGACGTGATTATAAAAACAACTTTTGCTATAGGAGAAAGGGAGGATGTGAATTGTCTTTTTCTCTCTCTTGGCCCTTTGGGATATTTTTCTGTCATTTCTGTTATTTTTCTTCTGTCATGAACGTTGTACTGTTGTGACAGCTTGTCTTTTTCATCATTTTCTGCTTATATGACTTTTTCATACTAGAATTCACACCCATACAGACCATTCTGCTTTCACAGTTGCTATATTGTTTTGTTTAATAACCAAACACATTACATTTTGGTGCTTTCATCGACACCACCATGGTCGAAAACACATGCCTCAAGGATCTTGATGCTAACGTGAAGAAAATCCTTGACCTCATGGAGAAGCGTGATCTCAGTTATACAGAACGTTTTGAAAAGCTCGAGCTAGCCATCCATAACGTTTCCAAACAACAGGCCCCTGGTGGTTTGAACTCAACATCCAGCTTGTCGTTTCAGGTTCGGAATATTAAGATTGATTTTCCCAAGTTTGATGGTACTAATGTTTTACAATGGATCTTTAAAGCGGAGCAATTTTTTAAGTATTATAATACTCCTGAGCCCCAACGTTTCACTATTGTTGCTATCTATTTGGAGAAAGATGTGGTGCCTTGGTTTCAGATGATGCAAAAGAACAACCCCTTCCAGTCATGGGATGGTTTTACTAAGGCATTAACCCTGGAATTTGGCCCTTCACCATACGAATGCCCACGATCTGCTTTCTTCAAACTCTCCCAGTTGGGATCTGTCAATGATTATTACGTTGAATTCACGGCCTTGGCTAATCGCATTACGGGCGTTACCGCTGACGCCATCCTTGACTGTTTTTTAAATGGTCTTAAACTGGAAATTAGACATGACGTGTTGGCACAATCCCCAAACTCCATTCTCAAAGCGGTATCATTAGCTAAACTTTTTGAAGACAAATATAACCCTAATCCCAAACCTCACTTTTCTTCTAGCTACCCTAAAACGTATTCCACCAAAACCACAACCCACCCACACCCAAACCCAAATACCTTACCACCCTTGTTACCCCCACCAAACATGAAACCATTTAGCCAACCTTTCAAACCATCCACTGTCAAACACATTACCCCGGCGGAAATGCAAATTCGGAGAGAGAAAGGATTATGTTATACTTGTGATGCCAAATTCACCCCAACCCATAAATGCCCTAATAAACAGTACCTATTACTTCAATACAAAGAACCCGAGGACCCTCCCGATCCAACACAACCAACTCCCACCCCTGCTCATACCACCACCGACCATAACTTGGATCATCATCTCTCCCTAAATGCCCTTACAAGATCTCACGGAGTGGGTACCATGCGCTTCCAAGGCTCCATTCAGGGTGCCCCTGTTCAGATTTTGTTAGACAGTGGTAGTTCTGATAGTTTTCTCCAACCTCGACTTGCA
>Ga0099823_1001994_pt1 | contig 17898 bp, 4 predicted proteins | sample CowpearedBW_FD_76831 | JGI IMG/M metagenome (GOLD analysis project Ga0099823, IMG submission 76831) | Root nodule microbial communities of legume samples collected from California, USA - Cow pea red BW | ecosystem: Host-associated > Plants > Roots > Nodule | place: USA: California | collected...
GTTAAATAGTTCTATAATCATATTTAAAAAAGATTGAGTATAATTTGCTCATATTTTAATGCCCCATTGCTTTTTATTAACAAAATGTTTTAAATAGAAACAATGGTGCGAGTGCATTAATACCAATAAACATTACATTTTCATGTAAAATTAATGAGTTATTTTATCTCTTAGCTACTTTCCAGCATATATTAGCATTCTATTTACATTGATAAATGAATTAATTAACTTTTATGTTAATACTATCACCTTTATTTTTTTCATCTGTTTACTTTAAGAGATAGCACAGACGGATTAAAAAACGTGAATATTTTTTATACAAAAAAACTTTCCTTAATGTGATTTATGTTAGTGTTTCTCTCTCATTTTTAACAAGTGTACAAGATATTAAAAAGTTACTTACAAAGAATGAAATAATAATAATAATAATAATAATAATAATAATAATAATAATAATACTATTAAATAACATTGTTAAGAGAATATAGTACGATTGATTAAACATAGTATATGTATTGTTATTTGTATATATGTTTAATTCGTACATATAAAAGATAACTTAAAAAGCACATGATGAAATGGAATAAAGTCTTCTCTTAAACCTGAGATTATAAAAAAAAAAAAAACTTTGCTATCTTTGGTAATAAAAAATAGTATTTGATGTCCTTTGGTGATCAGTATTATTTGACCTAAAAAGTAAACTGCATGCAGAGCATGCAGGTTGCAGTTATGATCAAGTGTGTTGAGGATCTGAATCATAGCAACTTTAGAGTGAGTGGTGAACAATCTGAAACCAGGGTCAACCGAGACAATGATTTGTTATCCAAATGCACCCTTGGACATTCGAACCGAAAGTTTCAATCTCCTGAAGCATTGTTGAAGTTGTTGTTGTTGTTGTGGTATAGTAGTAGTAGGTGAGAGATACATGCATTAATTTGGCTTCAACAAAGTTTAGACAAATTTTAAGTAATTGTCGGAACCCCTTGCTCTTTTCTTAAAGAAGAAAAAAAGGACCTATAATTAGCACCCTGAATCATCAAAACTACTCTTTAGCGTGACAATATTCATTAATTACTATATCTCGTGGGTTTGAATTTGGATTAATATTGGAGAGTTTCTTCAACTTAAAGCAACCATGTTATTATGTCACGGAACTGCGCACGCATTGCTTTCAGAAATTGTGGTAAAACACTTTTAAATAAAGTACTTTAAAGATTTCCTATCTATCCTTCGGTCTTCGCTTGTTATCATGGATTTCAATTGGATCCTAACTTCCAACTTTTTGTCGGATTCAAACAGAATAGTAATTTGTCCTTTTTAACCGTAAACGGAGAGAAAGGAATCATGGGATTTCCTGACAGTTAAAGTTGGATATGCTACTTATATCATATACCTAGGTTTTCAAACCTTAACTATAGATGTTTTCTTTCGCATCAACTATAGATATGTAACTATGTTAAAAGATTCTTCTTTCACAAATAAAATAATACCACGTTTAGCGTATATGAACTTGGAGTATTGTTCACACGTACACATGTTGCTATTGTATGGATAAAAAACAAAAGTGTGACCTAATTATATCTCCCAAGCGTGATATATATATAGCAACAAAAGTTTAAGATTAAAAAAATCGAGCTAACATGGGGGAAACCAATCGATATTGTTGTTGTTTTAATAAAAATAAAAAAGAAAGATCAAGAAAATTTCTGGTATTTTTTTTATCAAAATTATTATTTAAAAAATATTTTTCAAATATTTTCAAAGTAAACTATTTACTAATTACCAACATTGGTTCACATAACTTGAATATCGGTGCTATCAAACTGAATATAAAATGAGAATATATACTCAGATTGTGTACACTCAGGGTTTCTGGACACTGTTAGTTATTGCTATCAATAATAAATAGTCTATATTCGAAAATCATGTTAAAGATATAAGTGAAATAATCTAAGACATCGATTTTTTTTTTTTTATCTTATTAGTTGGTATGGAGTGGCATCTCTTGTACATGTGTGATGCAACATGATGGTTTGCAATATCTATACTTATCACATGCATCCATTGAAATAGTTTTTATCTTGTTTTAAAATTAGCCTTTAATTATTACGTCAATAATAAAAAGACGCAAATTTATTGCATTAGGTCACACAATAAGTAAACATAAGGTTTAGAAAAATTAAATGTATAATTTGGTGGAATGGTAAGATGTATATAATTAACCTAAAAATGTTTAGCATAAGATAATTAATTAGGGTTTTATTAGGGAGCTAACCTGAAAGTTATTAAATAGTGTGACCTATCCTAGAGAGTTGTATCCTATGTTGTGTTCCCCAGATTTGTTGTTGTTGATAAAGTACCAGCGTCCCATCTTTCTTAATTCTTCCGACATCTGTGTCACCGTCACCACTACACTGCCTCAGTATAACAACCTAGCTCATCCACCATGATTGGGGCCTAGACGCTACTCCCTCATTAAATCAAGAATAGACATGTTCACAATTCCTCACCAAAAAAATAAACATGTTCATAACTTTTTATTTTAAATAACTTTTTTCTACTAAATAATCATGTCATCAAATTATTATAATTTTTTTCCTATTTAATGCTAAAAAGAAAATGAGGTATTTTTGTAGGTACAGAAAAATATGATCTGTCTATATAGGGAGAGAAATAATATTTTCTTTTTCATTTTCCATCCAATGAAACATATATGTTTTAGTATTTATACTATTACTGATGTTTTATAGTGTTAAATTTAGATGTGATCTTAGGTTGGATTAAGTGCACATTGTGATGTTCATATATGGGTGGATAAGATGTATTTGTTTGTGGAAAGAAGATAAGGGTATGGGAAAAAGAAACAAGGCTTAACTGAGAAAGTGATTCTAACAGAATGAAAATGACAAATGGTGGTGGTTTGGTTACAATACCAATAGCTGGACAAACAACCCAACATCCTAACCAATGACCGTTAGAGAATGCAGCTATATCCAACCTGTGATTATTTTGTTTCAAATATATAATTATTTTCTATTTTTGCATTATTCAGAATGTTTTCTTTTATATAATTACTTTTAATAGTACAAGAAAAAAATATAAGAACTATAATTTGAAATATCCAAGATGCTAAATTATAGCCAGTTCTGGATGAGGTGGGAGATGAGGAAAATGACTGAAAATATTTGAATGAAAAAAAGAGTAAAATTTTACCCATTGAATTATATATGTAATTTATCGGTTAAAAAAATAACAGGCTCGCATGTTGAGGGTTTGTTACGTTGTTTGTCCCTCCTTTAGAAAAAAAAAATAATAAAGAAAAAAATGTTTTTTTAATATAAGCCACAAAAAAGAAAAAAAGAAAAAAAATTATTGATTCATCATAGAAGCCACAAAATTTTATTATTTTAAAAGTTATATTTATTCTTGTAATTTCAAGAAGGAAGAGAAGGCATGGTGGGGGCAAGATAATTTCAATGAAGTATCAATTTCTCACTTTTTGATGTCTTTTCTCTTTTCTAATTGATTATTCATGAGCTTACTCCATCAAAAAAAATAAAATGATAGAAATATAGTTTTCTAATCCTTTCTAAACCTCAATAGTCTGCTATGAAGAGAGGGAAATTATTAATCGCTAATAAAGGATTAATCATTTTGTTATTTCTACTCTAGAAAACTTATAATAAACATTAAACAATTAAATAAAATTATTTAACATTTGTCTTATCCCTTCTTTATACGAAAGTGTGCTATTCAAACTTTTATGCTAAGCATGAACCCACAATAATTTTGTATTATAGTTTAAGTTAACGATAATTAGGGGAATGGAACAGTGAGTCTTTGACCTCTAACTACTTGTTTATGAAGTCTTTTATTTTATTTCTCTTTAGAAAAAAGTTTATATATTCGAAAATGGTTCTCCTTCCCTTATATGGATAAAGATAAGTATTCTGTGGATCACATACAACATAAATTAGTTTAGACTCTTTTCATACCAAATTATAATTAGGCAAATATTTTCTAAAAATGCCCATTTAGTTAGAAAGGTCTGAGTTTAAGTTCTTAAGAAACATTTTATTTTTACGCGAGAGAGTGAGCGTAGTTAATTTTTATATACAAAAGTTAATTTTTATAAATTCAAAAGTTTTTATATGGTATATTAATTATTACTTCGTTGAAAATCTTGGTAAGAGAAATTTTTTAAGTAATAAAATAGTAAATTTATTTATATCGAAATGGATTATGTCTTAAATAGATGGATAAATATTATTTCTAATCTATAAGAATTTGAGTATAAGATATACGAGTTTGAATTCTCTATAATCTTCTCTATTTAAATATACGGATAACTATTTATTTTAAAATTTTAAAATATATTATAATTATTTTTAAAATATTAAAACAATATATTTTTAGTTCTCAACAAATAACAACATAAAAAAACTTAGAAAAAAAATGACTCAAAATATAATTATCTTTTACTGCATACAAAACAAGAGTCAAAAGTCAAATAATTGGTGTATATAAGATCAATATAAATGAACACAATTATTGGAATTTAACTTTATTAAGTCTGTTAACATCAGTATTGTTTTCCTTTAATCAAGATTACGTTATCATCTATTCACGAGATTATTTGAGTTTTAATTCGTTAAGTGAAAAGCATAAACTTCTTAATTTTCCTATTAATCTCTTAAATTAATGTAATTAAGTTCTTGCTTTAAGAAAGAAAGAACCGGGATCAGTTCTCTATATCCTATTTTCAGGCATAAAACAATTGATTGTATTTTTTTTTAATTTTTAACTCAAAAGAATTTTTAAATTACAATTGAAATTATAAAATTATCTTAATTTCAAAATTAGGACAACATAAACATCGAGTGTAGAAGAGAATAATAATCATTAATTGAATAAAACTAAATATAACATTATTTGTGTATGAACCACAATTAGATTTATACAATATAGAATTTTGATTCCATTAGGAACATATTGACTCGATTTAAAGTTAAATTAGTAGCAGACTTTGAATAATATACATGATGAAAAAAAATAAATTATGGACGCTATTCTTCTTTTACATCTCTTAATAATGTTCAAAGAAAACATTTTCTATGTATAAATTAGGTTTTCTATAAATAAAAAATTAACTTATTTACAAATTAAAATAAAAGTTTAGAAAATTTATGTCAGAGAACTTTTATAAATTAATTTTTTTTCTTCTCTTAATTTTTATATGGGGAAGTTAATTCACGGTTCTTGGGAACTAGAATCATCGATGGCCATATAATCTGGTTCACTTGAAAAATGACACAAAATAGATAATTTTTTTTATAATAACACTGTCTATATTAATATATTATTTTGTTATATATAAAAATTCAATTAATACACAACATTGTGAGAAATAATATTTTTTATAATGTAAGCTAATAAAAATATGAGTGTTATCATAATTTGTAATAGACAGTTGTTCCTTTGAGTGAAGACTGCATTTGAGACACAATAATTGGGAAGAGGCAGACTAGAGAGTTATTTTGGAGGGAATTAGTGAAATGACGATTGATTATGACTTTAATATCTTAATTAAGAGGCTCTTAATGGTTAATGAAGAGGAAATTAGAATATATAAAGAAGAACAAAAGGGAAAGAAGAAGAAAGAGAAGATGATTTGACGGATTTGAGAGGAAAGGATGCATTGTGAGAAGAGAAGTAAGGGTGTGGTCTGGTGTGAGACTGAGGTCATCACATGCAATATTTCTGGAGCAGACGACATGACACGTGGCATGTCTTGATGTTGGAGTGGTTGTATGGTGAAAAGGAATTTGATGGTTTGATGGAGCATGGTCACGTGCATCGTCACTTTTGTGGGGCCTCCTTCTCCATCGTTCCCTTTCACTTCCTGCTTCTCCCTCTTTATCTCTACTCCACACTAATTTTGCGTTTTTTCTCACACTCAATTCCCTTTTTTTTTTTCGGTTTAGTTAAACACGCTCACACCCCTAATCCTCCTACTTAATTTTGATGTCCTATATGATTTTTATTAATTAAGTTGATTCTTATAACACATAAGAATATTATTTTTTTTAAATTAAAAAATATAAAATTATTTTTAGGTTTTTTAATAAATAAATATAGTCGTATTAATGTTGGCTTACCTTAATATTAGACGACAATAAAATATGTTAAATCAATTTTAATGTGACACAAAAAATGTAAAATATTTTAAATTTTTTAATAAATAAATATTTGTGTTAATGATAGATAAATAGTAAAATGGTTAATAACTAATGTGGTTATTTACAATTTTTGACATATTTTTCTGTAATGAGTCAGTTCAGTCCGATCCAATTTTGACATATTACGACAGACCGAACAAAAATGGGTTAGATTGATCTGTTTTGCAACCTCCGGTGTTGGATTAGTGTCAACTTAATAAACATTCACTACAATAAATATTAAAAATAAAAAAAGTTAATGTAAACTTAGCCGACACTAGTTAAAACAAATTAGATTAGTATTTATATTTATTTAAGTTAGTGACCAGAATTCTTTATTTTGACAGAGTAATGTTATACTTTGTTGTTAGTTTGATTTGGAGAGGTACTCAGTGGAACTTCCATTCTTTTGTTGTCACTTTATGTTATTTTTCTTCTTTAATGGTTATTGAGGATGTACTAATTGGATTCTAGATGATACTCAGTGTGTTTTCTCAAAAAACTTGCAAATATGTTTTACTCTTCTAGTATGAAATGCGTGAATTGGAATAACTTGATTTGGTGGATGAGGTGTCACTAGCTGAAACTTTAATTTTTTGGAAGTTGTTGTATGGTCATTTACCTATTTAAAGCTTAAAAGAAATTAGTGGTTGTATGCTCTGTGTTCTTTGTGTGGTAATAATGTTGAATCATTTTCTCATTTATTTTTTCATTTTTCTATTGTTATACGGTTCTGGGCATGCTAGAAGGAAGGAAGTTTTTTCAGGATTTGCAGTTTTCTTCTTCGGATTTAGTTATTTAGATTATGAAGTTTCCTTATAGTCATTTTCTTAAAGTGAAAAAATGATTGTCATTACTGCATTTATTTGGATGATTTGGAGGATGAGAAATCATAACAGATTTCAGGATCCAATTGTGATTCCTTTTACTATTTTTCAAATTAAAGAATTAGTGGATATGACTGAAAATAAATTTAAGAAGCATACGAGAAATCATTGTGCCAATAAGTTGAATTTAAGTGTGTCGTAGAGAACAATATATAAGTGGTTTAATGCTTTAATTCCATGTATTTACTTAGATTTTTTTCATAATAACTATTGTTTGACTATGCTTCGCTAAGTGTAACTTTTAAGTGTGGTTCTCCATTCTTTGTATTCTTTTATTTTCTTTTTTTAATAAATTTTTATGGGATGACAAATGATTGATGACATTTGAGGTGTCAACGTATCAGAGATGTCAAAGTTCATAATAATACCTAATATGACCTTATTTAGAAACAAAGTTGACACTAAGTTATATATTATGAATCCGCTTGCATTTGTGACATTAAGTATGAACCTTAAATTATTTTTAACCTAAAGACCCATATTTAAAGATGACAAATATGTTCACTCAATTTTCTTAAGTCACTTTTTATATAAATCTATTCACATCCATCTATCTCCTTCATTGACATTCATAAATCTATTCGCACTCCTTCCCTTCATCCACGCTCATCTCCTTCACTCACATTCATCTTCCTCATCTACTATTTTTCTTTTTCACCTCATGCATCCACATTTTTCTACTCATCTCTTTCGTCCACGTTTATTTCCTTCATTCACTATATATTTTTTATTTTATTCGTTTATTTTTATTAAACATGAAAGCATTTCATAATTTTATTTAAGTTCTTTTTATTAACACCGATCAAACCAAACCAACGTAAATTAAACTACTATTTAAAATGGATTTTATTTATTAGATAAAAAAAATTATAACAAAAACGAATTAGTCTTGATTTGACCAACGAAAAAGTGTTTTATAAAGATTAACTAAAAATTAGTGATAAAGCATAGTTGGCTTTAAAAGTTCTACTCTAATAAATTAGCATCCCTAATTTTACACCCGCATGTCCATTTGACCAAATCCAACATAAATAAATTGGGATTTACTATAATAAGTCTTAAGAATATAATTTATAAGAATGCTATTTTTTTTCTTCATAATTTATCAAGAAAATAAAATAAATCTTTTATGTGAAACACCACTTTTGTGTGGTCATTGTTTCATAAAAAAAATAATTAAACATATTATTTATTAAAATGATGATTCAATACTGATATTGTCAAGACTCGTACATCCTTCTTAAAGAAAAAATAAAAATGATAAAGAAAATTCATAAGAGAATATTTCATTAGAAGTAAATCATTATTATTATATTTTATATTTTAATAAGTAATTAGTTATGTTTAATTATAATTTCACACTTATGGTTAATTTTTTTAACCAGTACAACAACATCCATTCATTTAAGAAGATTAGGAAAATCATAATTGCAAGATCTGATTATTAAGCACATGTCAACCAAAGTTTCTATTGACATAGACCCCAAAGAGGCTCCAAAGCACAATCTTTTGATGGTTGTCAACTATTTAGGATTTTATCACAATTGAAAATACATTTTAGTACATGATCGGGATTATATGAAGAATTAGACAAAAATATGATCTAATAAGATATTTTGGTAGGTCCATATTGAATGCAAATTAATTTTATTCTATTCAATTTATTTTGTACATAAATTTTGAGTTTGAGAGTTCAAACTCAATAGGAGAAAAATATTTTCACACGTGACTATAAAATAGAGACGATCGATTGAGGTAAGTTTGACTGACGATATAATACCTTCTCTCAAAATATAAGACCACTAATTAATTTGATAATTTTTATTGCCACATTTATTTTAGTGTAATTAATAAACGTTGATACTTTTTTCTATTACTAGATAGAGTTTCTGTGAGATGCAAGGAAAATATTATATTCAAGAATTTTTTTAGTATAATAATATTGTTTATGAAGATGATAATGAAATAGTTTTACTTGAATATGAATATTACTAATAGCATATACGTTCTAGATAAGATATGTCGATAGAAAATTTATAGAAATTGTATACTTGTAATCATAACAAAATCTACTATCGATTTCACAAAAGAAAAATAATAATTCAATTTTCTACTAACAAAGCATATGCAAAAACATTTATGAAACTAACTTAGAGTTAACTTTTTTCAAAAAATTGTATTCACTACGAGATATGAAAGTTGTGTATCATCCAAGTGAAATAATCGAAATGGGTTGACAGCATTTCCTCGAGATAAAGTGGAAAATTAAAAAACGTAAAAATTAATATCGTGTGCTAATATTATTTAATATTTTTTTATTTAAATTTGTTTTTAAAAAATATTTCAGATATATGTTTCTGTTTTAAAAATTAGTTATTATTTTATATTAATATTGAGAGCGTGTAAATATTTTATATAATTGATATTTTCTTACATTTTACTTTATATATAAAGTATATCAATGAAATACAACAATTATATAAGATATATTAATAAAATATAATAACAAGTTCGTTCATACAATATATTTCATGTATGCTTCATATATTTTATATCTTTCATATTTCTAAAAGTCTTAAAAAATCATTATATCACTTCTTCTATAAACTTTATAAAATGACAAATCTAAGGTAGGGAAATGACCAAACGTAAGTAGAAGAGAGAAAAATCATAGATTATATTCTATTTAATCTACATGTCTATAGATAAAGCCAAACATTTTCATTAACAATTTTTCTTTTTCATCTTTATATAAATATCTCCACACTTATATTTTTTATTCATGGTCATCTCTTTCATACAAACTAAAATTTTGATGCATTAATTCTCTTTTCCTCATTTTTTTATTCATGTTCATCTTCTTTATCCACTTCAATTTTTTTTTTCTTTTATTTTGTTATTTATGTTTTATATTTCTTGAAAATCTAGATGTTCAATGAACAATTTTTTTTTTAAATTACCGTTAATATATGTAATTTGTTGATGGTTTTATTTGACTATATATTGTCCGTAAGTTTAAGGAGCACTTTAGTCCAATATAAGTGTTTTACTAGTTGTATTTTGTGGACAACAAAATACTAATTAATATTTTGTTGGTAACTTTGTATGAGTAAATTATGCTACGTGCTAATGTTTTTTATTGTACAACTTTGGTGTAGCTTGTTACATTGTCATAAATTTTGTAATGAATTTTGCTAGTGTGGCATTGACAAGCTAGCATGAGCACTTTACGCTTTGTCATCACCCAATCTAAGCACCATAGTCACTGCGTTTCTCCTATCAACCGACAATTCTAAGAACAACACCACATAATTATCATGGATCATAAACCGAGAGCACACAGTTCAGTCATGAACCACAAACATCTCTGATTGTCATGCACAATTTAACTTCATCATTCAATACTCACCACCAAACTACACCTTGAAAAGACCAATGAAAATCACATGATCCAGCATCTAAACACATTGAACCAGATTCATGCCACACCAACTTTAATGAACCTGATACTCCATCACTGTGCCATGTGCATGCTAAACATCTGCCACTTAAGCATCATCATCCCTCTATCGTTTCAAACCTATCTACCACATTGTCACCTATAAGCAAGCATCAACTTAACGTAAGGTCCCTATTCTAGGTTATTCCTTCTTCTTCTCAAAGGTGAAATCAATTTGTTTTAGTGTTTTCACTAACTACCATGTACGTAAACATCTTTATTAAATGTGTCGTATCCGGTTTATTACATGTTTTTTGTTTGCGTATGCGATGTCCTTGTGGACTACATTTTTTCTGTTCAGAATATATTTCCTTTTATTTCAAGTAATAACTTCAGTGCACAATTTTTAAAATTTTTTCTCTTACACGTGTTTTGTTTTTTTTGTTTAATGGTTCACGACTTTTATATATATATATAAGTCTAATGTTTCTATCGTTAGATCAAAACTTATAATTATTAGTTAGGGGACAACTCTTTTTACTTAAAAGTTTAATAGTTATAGTGTTACCATTCAATTGTGATTTACTCTACTTAATTTCTGTTAAGGAATAATTGATGTCATCTGCAACAAATATGACTGGTAGAGCATTGGTCAGGAAAATCAATCAAGGAAAAAAAATTATAAAAGACTTTTGTATTATATGTTCATAATCCAAGTTATACTCTCCACCTTTATATTAATAATTAGAAAGGTGTAATTTCATATTTTGAATATTATACGACCAATACACATGTGAGAATGTTACGTGAATTCTCATGTCAAGATGTCACGTCATGAGCAATGTAACGCAACAAAATCTATTATTATAAAATTGACAATGCAGACTACTAACTTTAGCAAAAGTGTAATGGAGAAAACATATGGTAGGAAGAAGAGGTAGGTTGTAATTAAGTTGGGATTAGTGAAGTAATGGCGATTAAGAGAGATGGTTTAAGGAGAGAAATACTGAAAGAAATCCGTGAATGGTGTGGACAGCAATGTTTTGAAGTACAATCACATGGAATTCTGTGATTTGCGGAGAAAATTTTGATATAGCCCCTGAATGAGGAGCGTCAGTTTTCCATAATCACATGATCGTGCTCATAGAGACATATACATGACGGTCCACTTTGTTTACTTAAAAGCAAACACACTCTTATAATCACACTTGAGATCCAACCCAATTTGGAGGCAAGCACGGAACTCAAACCTGCGTTCTCTCTCCATATTCACAAAACTTCAAATACTCAAATCAACTATTTTTAATCTTATAACATCTTCTAAATTTTGGAGCAACCAAAATACATTATTTATTTATTTTTTCTTTTCAGAACAAAACTACTAGGGTATATATAATATATGCTCCACCCTCTTCATTTTTCAATACATATATATTACTTCAAATTATATTTACTCCTATACCTTCTATCAACTATTTCCTTTCCATGCTTTCTTTGAAGATTTTCTTTTATAATTACACCATCATAACTCAGTTTTCCTTGTTCCAACCCTCTCTTTTCTTCTCTTTGGATACTCTGGTTGAATCCAATCTTTTATGTTTTGCTAAAAAACGACATGTTTGCTTTAATAAAAGAGTACCATTATTGTCATAAGAAAAACGTTATCCCTTTTATTTATAATTTCTTTTACATGACATTTTTTATTATTAATTAAGAACGAGGGAAGAGAACACACTAATTGAACAGCCGACTTTGTCCTTTTCATATGGGTGTAGGTTATTTTGTTCAATATTTTAAAACATACCAGCAGAGTATAGATTGCTATTGCACCTGAGATTTTGGGAAAAAAAAAATTGTCCCAATTTTGAGAATTAAATATGAATAAAGAATAATAAATATAAGAAGTGAGCTGAGATAGTGTGTATAGATTATAGGAACACGTTCAAGATGTTCTCTGATTAACATACAATTTTCGTTTGATAATCTACCTATAAAAAGCTTAAACCTGAAATAGATGATTAGGTAAAACTCACATTAAAGCAAAGGTCAATTTAGGTTATGGAGGTAAGATTCCAATTGTAGTTAGGTAATGATGCAATTAATTAGAAACTATAGGTATTCTGCTAAAGTAAATTATATTTTAATCTCTCAAATTACAAAAGATTTCTGCAAAATACTATCTTTCAACATAAGTTACGAAGATTAAAATTTTAATTACATGCTCAAAGAATATTGCTTGGATCAAAGCAGGTTATTGAACTTGTTAGGTCAACCCACATAAACTACAAGAAAAATGGTGAGATGTACTAAATAATTTAATCCACCAATTCACCAAACCCGTAAAATTTTTTATATATTTTCAGTTTCAGAATTTGTGAAAGATTATTTTGAACTCAGGAGGATTGCCACACTTTATATGGAGTAAATCATACATGAGGTTCTTTGAATGAAATTGAATTACAATAGTCTATTATTATTAAGATGTCTTTCAGACAGATTTTTGTGAGTTAAATAGTGAACCCACCATTTTACCATTTGACAGACCAAAAACTCATTAATTCTTAATCGGGTGGGTTATATTATCTCTCAATTTTTTCCTTCTTCCCTCCCTTTGTAACTTAGGTGTTTAAACATTTTACTTTGATTGTTCAGTAGAATTCCTAGACATAAATTTACATTTTTTTTCCAACTATATCTTTGAGTAATTAAGATAATAAAGTAATAACTTTAATTTTCATAGATACCACGTCTTAGTGATAAGCGATCTCATGAAAGATCTTAATCATGGCCGCACTAGAAGCATAATTATACAAATCGGGGTAAGCTATAAAAAGATTAGATAAAAAATAGCACAGAATTAGTAAGCGGACAAAAAAAGTTTTGGATGTAAGTAAGAAGTAATGTATTAAATGAGAGTAGAAAATAATGAGAGTTTGCGAATGGGAGAATTGATCTAGAATGTTAATTTAATTATCTAAATTTCAAAGACTAACTATAAGCCTAGTCCAGTGGTTTCATTCAATCAATGTTTTCTTGACATCCAACATAGCTGTCTACGTTATTGTACTCTCTCTATCTATCTGCTGTCCCCATGGTCCTTCTCTTCCTTCATTATATCTCTCTCATCACTCTCTCCTCACACTCAAAACCTCCCTCGTATCCAACACTCTTCTCTCCTTCCTCCTACCCCTATATATCCCTTTCCCCTTCTTCCACTAACTCCATGTGTTTTATTTCCCACTTCCCAAACCAAAACCTTTCATTCTTTGCTTCCTTCTCCTTCCATTTCACCACCTAAAACTTATCATACACATACATAACCCCACACATACCTCTGCTTATATATATACCAGCAAAACTAGGCTGCCATAGCTTGCACTTTCAACAATTACATACATACACACACAACTTCACCAACCTCTAGCTACCAACCTAGCAACATGTCTAGCCGAAGATCCAGACAACATTCGGGGTCTACAAGGATCTCCGATGACCAAATCATCGACCTCGTTTCCAAATTGCGCCAACTTGTTCCTGAGATTCGCAGTAGGCGATCTGACAAGGTACACAACTCAATCTCTCACCTTAATTACTCACAAATGTAATGTAATGCGGCTCTACAAATAAAAATTACTTTTCAAGTATGAAACTTCTATATAACTATTCACCTCACAGTAAAAATCATGAAAAACCACATCTAGAGAGAGAACTACAGTAAATTAAAACTATAGAGCTCTAGCGTTTCAACTTCACGCATGCTGATAGAGATATATATTTATCTCTTATACAAAACACAGAAACAACTTGCTTATTTGTTTCTGTACATGTGAAGTGATAGAGTAGGATTATGCTACCGATCATAGTGGCATGTCTCGTGCTGAACATGTCACTTGTATTATAATAAACGAGGAGTCATGGATAGTCATAATTTGACCCGCATATTGAGGACCGAGTTCCAAACAATTCCAAAATCTATACAGATCCCTCAGACTTTAAAGCCTTCGCATTCACTCTATAAAATTATATTTGCAAAGATAACATATTTAAATATATACATATTATAATAATTTAATGCACACATTTCTTGGTCCATTTTACTGATTTTACTTTTATGCGCTATAGTTACATGCTCACTCGTTTTACTGTATTTCTGAAATAGTGTTACTTTATAATTCATAAAAGATGCGAGCAACAGTAACAACAATATTTTTCGAAAGATATTACGTTTGAACATGGTATAATTACTGTGAATTACTGTGAATAATATTTAACTTAACATTTATTTAAATGAAGTAAGTATTTAGCACAGTTACATATGTTGAAAAGGAAGAACAATCAAGCTTACGCCAAAACAACTCTGGCAGTAGCAGCAGTATATAGAAGTAATGCAGAAGTCCAGAAGTAGAAAAAAACCATAAAAAACGAGGAAAGTAGTCAAGTGGTTAATTTTGACCAACTCATGCATGAAACGAATCTTTCCGTATGGAGTGATTGGATGATATAGTAATAACAATTTGGTCAGATAGCATGTGTAGGAGTCTAATCTGTTTGTTCCTGCTGATTCAACGGAAGCAGTTTTAATTTCATGCAAAGTACGACATGTGTGTGTGATAAAGTAAGTGACTCGTAGGTAACCAAGATACTGACTTTTTTACAATGCAGGTTTCAGCGTCGAAGGTCCTACAAGAAACCTGCAACTACATCAGAAGCTTGCACAGAGAGGTGAGTGACTTGAGTGAGCGACTGTCTCAGTTGTTGACCACAATTGATGCTGATAGCGCTGAAGCTGGAATCATTAGGAGCCTACTTAATCAATAAGCCATGAGTGTTAAGATTTTTTCATTCAAAGAGTGCTAATTATTATAAGAGTGTACTTCATTCTAGGTGTGCTGAGAGAGAGCCTGGGAGCTAGAGTGCAGTTTGAGGCTGTACCTCCCATATGGCAGGTAGGGCATTTCATAACCAGATCTTTTCTCTTTTGCCAATAAAATTTAAGTGCTTGTACCACCTACATATATGTATGTGCCTCTTTTTATGGATGGCCAAAATCTAGCACTTCCTTCACTTTATTAAACTTCTTACTAGTTATGTACTTTAATTTATATGGCTTCAGTCACCTAGAGAAGAAGTCAGGGTTGTAAGAGATGCATATTTGATGCAGAAAATATATTTATATATATAAATATTTTATGTTTGTTTATTCGGCTTCAATCTTATTTGTAGTATGAACTCGTGCTAAACACTACTCAATGTAACGGAAAGTTTGTTTATGTGGATAAAATTGTTAGTTAATGGAGGTTGTAACATGAACATTATGCAGACCGGTTTTAATTACATGGGATTGTGTCGGTAAAGTTGGGTTCAAGTTTCTATAATAAGACCTGAAAGTAATTGACGTGAGTGAGTGGTTTGGTCTAATTGGACGGTTGGTTAAATAATATAGAAATCCACACTTTTAGACTTTTAGCGTAGAGAAAGAGACACTTAATTCAGACAAATACCCTCAGAAAGTGTCTTGGTTTACAAGTGAAAAGTGAAAAAGTTTGGAATGTAGCGGATATATTCAAGGAAGCGTGCTCGATTTTCTTGCCCCCATTTTTTATGGTGCTATTTTCTTAGAACTATAGTTTTTTTCGTTGTTTGTTGTTGTTTTTCTTGTCATAGCGTGATTGTGGGAAGGTAACAACAACACTGTATGAGAGTGAAATGAATATTACCGTTGCAGAATATTCGACTCTCTTAAGATAGAGATGAAAATTGTAAATATAAGTATTAATGCTATAAATAATGTAAAAGGTGAAAACGACAACTCAAATATCGAAAAATGAGGTTGTTGGACGACTACGTTTCCTCTTAATGTTTGGATTTAAATCCTACTGTCCAATCAACATTATAAAACCAAAACGATACAATGCAATAAATTTTGAATGCTCTAGAAAAATTACTAAAATATTTCCACCATTCTACTCAACTGAACGTTGCTTACACGACATTGAAGTGCTCTTTGCCATTGTGTTTGCGCTTCTTAATGAGATTCTTTCACTCTAATTAGGTTTTGAATAGAATTTGGGAATTTAAATATCAAATCTTTCTAAGTGTTTTGATGCACCGAAAATTTTAATTTTCAGTCAATTACATGTGTATGAGTTAAAACTTTAATTCTTTATAATGTAATTGAAATCTTAATTTATAAGTAGGAGTATACAACTAATTTTTAGTTGTTTCTCATGTAATCAAATGAAATAAAACAAATAAATTTTCTAATTTGAACAAAAATAATGCTTGTAAGCAAATATTTAATTATTTGAGTTACCTTGTGTAATTCGTCGAAATGCAATGACGGAATTGAATTGACAAGACTTTTCTTGTTTACCAAAAAATGGTTTAAAGTATTGGGTTTATATTTGTCACATATACGGGTTATGGTTATAGATATAATTATAGTCATAGTTATTTAGACACCACTTTTACACCAAAGCGGTCAGTCACTCCGAACTATCGGCTCGGCTTTGATACCACTGTTTATATATATTCTATGTCATATGGGTTATGGTTATAGTCATGGTTATTGTTATGGTCATTAAGAGATTTTGGTTCTATATGGTTATATGACATTAGTCTTACACATATAAAACCTTAGATATCACTTTTACACCAAAACCTTAAAGCAATGTTGTTGTAGGTCTTTATTCTTATATAGTGTTTAACTTTGTTTATTCTATCCAATGTGGGACTTTTGGACTCACAATTGGACTATTCTCAACATAAAGAGACGTATGTGTAAAAATTAAATAACATGACGAGATTATTGTTTGCATATAATCTTTTATAAAGAAAAAGTTAAACTTAACAAGAAAAATAGTTGATGATGAAAATGAATCATGTAAATTCAACAAAGAAAGCAAAAAGCTGAAGTTTGAATATATAAATAAATAGAAAAAAAAACTATATATAAATTGATAAACTTAAAAAATTCAAACGAATAAAGGAAAGCATAAATGCGTCCGAAAATCAAATGCATTGAATTCAAAGAAAAAACAACAGATAAAAGAAAGGAGAACTTTGTTTTTAAAAGGGAAAATAAAGAAGAAATTAAATAAAGGAATAAATCAATATTCTTTTGCTATTCGTGTCAATTTGCATGCTGAAAGTAACCAACGTTAATAAACTTCCTTTATTATTCAAATCCAACGTCAAAACTCTTCATCACCTAACAGTTAGAACTGTTTTGAAATTATACTTCTTTTAACCTTGAATCTCGACTTGATTATTTAATTATTTGGATCAACACTTCAATTTGAAATGCCTTGAAGAAATCAAAATAAGCCAGTCAAAAATATATTCCAACACTTCA
>Ga0099823_1001995_pt1 | contig 17889 bp, 14 predicted proteins | sample CowpearedBW_FD_76831 | JGI IMG/M metagenome (GOLD analysis project Ga0099823, IMG submission 76831) | Root nodule microbial communities of legume samples collected from California, USA - Cow pea red BW | ecosystem: Host-associated > Plants > Roots > Nodule | place: USA: California | collected...
AAAGACAGGTTCGCTTGTGGCTTGAAAATTCAGCAAGTCTAAATTGTTGCTGAAAGTACACACAAAATTTGACATGTGAGTATCTGAAATACACATCATAGATCTTCTTGGTGTGTGAAATTTAAAGTTCGAACAAAATAAATTTTAAAATTATCAATAAAATAACCACTAAAAATGTTCATTTGAAGCTTCATCTTCTTCCTCTGTATTTTCTCCTCCCTTCACTTCAAGGTTTTTCTTTTATCTTCCTCTCTGAATCGATTCTTTTACAGCAGAATCTGTATTTAATTTGATGATGAGGGTAAAAGAAAACGTTGAGATGAAAAGAGATTGAGAATCCAGTAACATTATTCACTCAAAATTACCATTATTATTATGGTTATTGCATTTACAAGAAGAACAGAGGCAGTTTGAAACTGCACTTTGTAGTGGGGGAGTCTGGGAGATAACCCACTTTCTCACTTTCTATACAGAGAAAATCATCGAGAGTGGAAGAAAACAAGATTCTCTGGACTCACATACATACATACATACAGAGTCTCCCTCAGATTCCATGATAAAAAACAAAAAAAAAAGGGGAAAAAAATCTACTTGCAACCACCAGAATTTACAGAAGCTTCCTCTGTTCCGTTCCTTCCTCTGCCACCACGAGTAGACCAGCTTATTGTCATAGTAGAAGAGAACAAAGACAAGGGGCAAAATCAGCTACACCAACCATCTCAAGTAGCTTAGGTCGTCTCTCTCTTTCTCTTTCTCTCTATCTCTTTCTATATATATAAGTATATCTAGCTCCATTGCATTCATCTCACGTTCAAGTCAACTGAGCCGTGTCACCAGCACTCAAGATCCAAGGGTGTCCTACAGAGAGAGAAAAAAAAACCATCAACACAAAAGCCCCAAAATGAAGTAGAAAGATGAAGATGGAAGAGTTGTTTGTTGTGCAGAAAGTGATGAGAACTTACTCAAGGCTTGTTCTGCTGAGAACCTTCTAGAAGGGTCTCGAGAGATCATTTTTCTGAGGAGATCCTTGGCGGCGGGGGAGACATTCCGGAAGATTCTAGAAGGGAAGCGGAGGTTAGCCCTAACGACAGCCTCAAAGATCTCAGCGGCAGAGTCTCCGTAGAAAGGAGGGATCCCTGCCAACATTATATACAAAATAACACCACAGCTCCACACATCAACTTTCTCATCATACTCCCTTCCCATCACAACCTCCGGCGCCACGTAGTACGGCGTCCCCACCACGCCACTCATGGTGCTCCCGTCGCCGAACCACTCCGCCGACCCGAAGTCCGCCAGCTTGAGATTATCCGCGGAGTCGAAGAGAACATTGTCGGGCTTGATGTCGCGGTGGGCCACGCCCATGCGGTGGCAGTGGGCCAGGGCTTCGAGAAGGCTCTTGATGAGGACGGCCGCCTGGGCCTCGGAGATTGGGCCGTTAACGATGCGGTCGAAGAGTGTGTGGGGCTGGCAGAGGTCCATGACGATGGAGAGATAATCGTCGTCCTCGAAGACATCGAAGATTTGAAGGACGTTTGGGTGAGGAGAGAGAAGAGTCATGAATTTTGGTTCGTTCTGGAGACACTCGCGGTCGGTGGAATCGGCGAGGAGAGACTTGTCGATGACCTTGCAGGCGTAGGGTTCGTTGGTGAGAGGGTCGAAACACCGGAAGATGGTTCCGAATCGTCCACGACCGATCTCCTCGTTTACCTGGTACTGCGTCTTCAGCGCTTCGCACATTCTTCTTTCTTCCGTTTTTTTTTTTTCTCTTTTGTGTTGTGTTGTGGGGTTTGTTTGGTTACTCTTTTTTTTTAGAAAAAAAGGGGAAACGCGAAAGATGGGGAAAGAAAGGGACCCAATGTGTGGCGGAGTATTGAAAAGGAATATTCGTTGTTGGATACCACTTCTTCACTCTTTCTTACACTACACCACTTATCACCTTCTCTCTCTGCCCTTCCCTTCAACTACATATACTAAAATAATAAATATGTTAACTAAAAACTTCGACCTACTTTTATTTATCTATTTATTATATTATAAATCTAATTACTAGATATGTTTTTTTAATTGAATATATTTTATATCGTTTAATAATAAAAATAAGTTAAGGTGGAGTTATAAAAATGTTACCGTTTAGAATAACTAAATTCGAATGTTTAGGAATTAATTTACCGAATAGCATGACAGAAATGTTTGAAGGTGATAGTGAAACTATTTTTTTATTTGTTTGAAGTAGGATGAAAAAATTTCCTTGTGCTCGTGAATATTATTTGTGGCGTACCTGAACTGAACCATTGACATCCCTAATTTAAAGCACGTACAAGTGTCTATAATTAGGCGTGAATTAGAGAAATGAATTTGGTTTGTTATTCTGCAAGTTGAATCTCTTGGTTTGCTTTTGTTGTGTTTACAACTGCTTATTTTTAATGCTTTTATAAAGGAGGATTCTTTTTTCTTTGCATCTGAACACGAGGAGTAAACGAATTGGAATAAGGAAAGGCTATATCCTTAGAATATACCTCCTGAGGAACCGAAAGTCTTAATTTTTTTAATAGTCAGAAATTCGCATGACTTTTGTATTGAGGCTGAAGTTTGGTAAAGTAGCTGACTTCACCTCTATGGGCTTCTCACACCTAGAGTTTGATTACAAGCTCACAACCTAACTTCTACTGTGACACCACCTTTTCTTATTCAGAGTGAATTTTTTTTATCATATTTTATGTTATCAACTTTTTTTTCCTAATTAGATTTGACACGAACACAGTATCACATTATTATTATTCCATTTCCTATATTTCTCCTTTTTTTTCTCCTACTTTCATATGCCATAAGCTCTATATTTTACATGTGTTGTAGATTGGATTTAAATTATTAGAAAAAATAGAATAAAAATATATTTTTCTTAAATTCTTCAAAATAATAATAATAATATTAGGCTCGATGCTTGATAGACGTAATCCAAATTGAACGGAACATTTTAGTGAACTCTATTTCTATTCTTTACAACCAAATCCAACTGGCCAAGGACATCCTATACGGCATATACACGTTTAACATTCAAGAAATAAAAATTATACCAAAATGAATATATTAATAATCGGGAAACTAATTTTTCTAACTAAAAGGGTGGGATTTGAAGTTCTATCTAATCTATAAACTCAAACGATCTAACGCCCACAAAAATTAAATCCCAATTTTAAAAAAGCGCAGGATATTTTGATAAAATTAAACAAGTGGAAGATTTGTGGGGTACCAAGTGATTGTTCCCACCACCATAGCAATATTTTTGCCTAAATCCAAGAACTGGATGGCTTCTTTTGGGGTCAATTTTCTGTTTTGTTAATTGTGAAATGTATTTTGTATTAGAAAGGTAAAGAAAAGTTATTGAGCTGGGTCCATTGAAAATGATGATAGGGATATGGACCACAGCTTTTCCGGATATGAAGCCATTAAGAAAAGAGCACCTTAAAAAAGATTAGGATTATTTATTTTTGAAAAATGGCAGGCTCCGTATGACTTACCGGACAGTGCAACGTACAAGACAGGACAATCGATCCAGATATTGGAGAGAAGAGTACGATTAGCAACCACGTTGCATAGCTTTATGCCACTCCAATTTACTCTTTCTACCCACGGGTACGATTAAGTCCATGCTTTAAGTGAGCTGGTCTTCACTCTTGACCCAACATTTCCCCCTCCAAAAAACACCACTCAGGGATGCACTACAATTTTGCGTTAAATTTCATTTATTTAACAAATTAATAGTTCTATAATTTTCAATTTGTAAGTATAGTCAGATGCACTTATACAAATTCAAATATGATTCAAAATGAGTCAATAAAGCCTGCACCTATCCAGTCAAATAATTGATTAGTAATTAAGACTTTGCCCAAAAATACTGACTCTACACTGTGTCAATAAATTATCAATCCAACTGATCAATCCCAAACCAATTACTAGTTGACCTTTAAACAATCTGGGTAACATATTCCAGATATTGATTTCTTACTTGGGCTGCATTTTTTTAAGTCAATCTCAAATCCTAAAGCAATTTTTCTTTTCGCTCCTAAACTTAATACAAATAGGCACTTGGTCATCTTCAACCTTCATCTGGATTTAGCAATACCAGACAGAAGTAGGATAATTGAAAAGAAATATATGCAAAACACAAAGCGACTGGATGAAACGTACACACACCCTCTTCAGCCCACCGTCCTCCCAATAGAAAAAAACAGTCAACTAATATGTATACGGAAGAATCAATATAATCCTGCATACATCTTGAAAGATAAATCTTATCATCCAGAAAAAGAAAAAATGTGACATTTTTATTTGTCTAGCATTACTCGTTAAATTCTTCGACGCCTAACAAAAATATTCAGTGAAAGACGGCAACCAGAGATGATGAGACAAATGCACTCTTCAACAGATCTGGGGAAAAAGGGGGTCGATCACTGAAGCAAACTACTAAAAGTTCCAAAGGTGAGAAAATATTGCTACTTATGTTCCTTAACAACTTGGGTCCCCCAAATAACATACTCACTGATGTTAATAAGATTCAACCTTCTCAGAAAACATCCTCATTTTGCACGGATAGCGACAGAAGGCAACAAAACTTCCATGATAATGGCCCAAAGTTTTATCACTACCAGCATATCAGAATATTGTTGGAACTTGCCCACCAAAATCACATTTTCTTAGCTTCGGAATTTCCCACTAGTTGAAGCAAAATTGGCACAGTCCCCACTTAAAAGCTGATCCGGAGCCCAGTGTCTCTGAATAATGGCCAGTCTATCAGTTATGGGGCATTAATTTCTGTTCATCCCTGTGCTAATACACACACACAGACACACACATACATATATATACAATGCCCAAAATAAGAGAAATTCAGAATTTAAAAAAAAAGAGAGAAGAGGGAATAGACACTGAACTGAACGAAGACCTCATGTTCCTGATTTCATTTTCAAGCAACATAAATCAAACTTCTAAGCATGTAGCATGGTCAGAAGTCAAAAGAAAGTATTATTTTGAAAACACTTACCTAAAATATCTTTAGAAAGGAGCCTCCAGTGATTCATCCCAGACTTCTGCACTTCCGTTGGAGACATCTTCTACGTCTTCTTCCATTGAAAGCCTGATGTATTCTCTATGAGCAAATCGGTCCCACTCTGTCAATGTTGGATTCTCACGTTCCTAATCACACAATACATGCATACCAATTACTAACGATGTCACTAACAGTATCCAAGCTCACATACAACTCAACAATGCAATAAAATTTATCAAATATTTCATGCACCTGACGGATCAAAAAAGGGTCACGAGTTTCAAAGGTCATGAATACATGCATACCAATTACTAACGATGTCACTAACAGTAGCCAAGCCCACCTACAACTTAACAATGCAATAAAATTTATCAAATATTTCATGCACCTGACGGATCAAAAATGGGTCACGAGTTTCAAAGGCCATGAACTTGTTGAGATTGAACAGGATGTTGAAAACACTTCCAGAAAGTTTACCACCTTTCAGATCACGCAGAGTTACAAAACTATCCTCCTGCAGAGCGAAAATTTCAACTGATTAAAAGTCATCCAAAATAATAAATCAGCACTGACATGACACCAACCAAAGATATAGAGGAAAAAAGAAGGGGGGCAATATGTTTGGGATAAGCTGTATTCCAGGAAAAAAAATTAAACTGCTCACTAGATTTGCACTCACTTTTCCAGGTAATGTTACCTAACAATGTTATAATAACAGATCAAACAATCAGCAAAAAGACGGGAAGGCAAACCTTAGGTTTAATCATGTCAATTATCTGACATAATATGTCCTCAAAAAGCACAGGCTCTTGGGCCATGCACTCCATCCGATGCAATTGCTCCTCATAAAAAAATTGCAGTTCATTTCTTGTCAGAACTCCATTTCCATCCAAATCTATGCACTTGAACCTAATAGTAATATTTTCAAGTCAGCCTATACCATGATAGTTAAAAAGTTGGAAAATAAGTTAACCACAATGTCAAATATCAACTCCAATTAGCATGCTTTCTGGTGAAGAAGATATAAAAGAGCAGTTACAATGTAAAGCATATCATTTTGCTCCAACACTTTGCAAAAGATGAAAAGTATACTAATAAGTGCCAAAACAGTTGGGGAACCCACCTTTAAAAGCTAGATATTAAATGAGGAGAAAGAAAACACATAAATACTCCACCAAGCATTCCACACAACTCAATGTGGGGCTTAGGACCCCATGATACCTATGTTCCTAGCACCAACCTAAGGGCCCATGTATCGGCAACTTTCACTCGACAGCACTTCACTCGGTGAACCCTTTGCAGGCAGCTTTTTCCGAGACATTACCAACCAGCCTTAAATTGATAAGTACCAAGGCAGTTTTGGGACCCATTTCAAAAGCTAGGTAGCTATTAAGGGGGAGAACCAAACACTAGTACTCCACTGAGAATTCCATACCACTCGATGTTCCTATCATATATTCCAAGTCCAGACTTAAAGTTAGATAGATGGAAAAGTGCAAAGGTTCATCTCATTATCAATTTTCCTATAATTGTTCTGCACAATATGGCCCAAATTTTCAATACTTCAGTTTCCACTGTCCGATTTTCTGATGTGCCAAGCATCCTTCAGCAACTCTCTTCTAGTATACTATAATCATTTGATACTAAACTTGATTAAACCATAGAATGATGCAGCTGACCAAACATACAACAACATATTCACGGTCTCAAGCACATGGGTTACTTGGCACAAATAGAACTGTTTTGAACAATGCCTTTGATTAATGTACATAACATTCTAGACGTCTAGCTACAGATAAAGCTTCATAAGAATGGACCCCAACACAGGGATGTGCACCATTCAAAATCCAATCAAATAAAGCAGCATCCTGAGAAACTAATCTGATAACTCCTTTCAGAAAAAGAAACCAACAAATGAAATAGATAATGAATGAGAAGCAAATACCAATACTCAAGACTTGGTTCAGATGGTTTATCCTCTTCTGCCAGTATGAAATAAACAAAATCTTCATATCCCATCTTTCCCCCAGCTTTACTGGTAAACTTTCTTGGGACCTGAGAGATAATATTGAAGCAAGTCAAAATCTGCATCTTCAGTAAATGATTTCATAAATAAAAGAGAAGGGGTGTTGGGTCCGTTACTGAAGTTAGAAACAATTAAATCCCAAAGACAGAAGAAACAAGTAATCTACACAAACCTGACAAAATATTCTATCAACAATTCGGTAGGTAAGCGCATGGTTACCATATCTGATAAGATTCTCTTTGTCTATCAGGAAATCATGGTCTGTATCCAGCTCCCAAAACTTGCAGTATATAACATAAAAATGCTCATAAGAGAAGTACCTACAGTAAATTATCAGGTCAAGTAAAAACAGTCAGTATATTTTGGTATGAAAATGTTTCGGCACCTAAACAGAGACAATGTGTAAAGTTAAAGATAATCATAGTTTATCTACCTCAAAACCTTATTGATATCTTCTTCTTCATCAGCATGCATCATTGCATCAATTATGTTTCCACGCTTCAGTTCCCTCAAAGTGAGACAACCATTTCCAGCTCTATTGATGTAGTAAAAGATTCTGTATATTACAGTTTCAGCTGGGACATTGAAAAAATAAATTAAGATTAGCGTACTCAATGCTAAATAAAATATTGCACCAGAAATCAAGACCAGTTAAAACCAAACTGGCATAGATTTCAAGTTTCAACAATCACCTTTAGAAGGCCACTGGAAAAGCTTCTGAATAATTTATTTGGAGTAACCAAAATGGTTCATAATTCTCATAAGCTTCTTTTAGCACATTCAAATAATTTCATAGTTAAATTTCCGATATAAACTATCATGTCATAAGAATAAGATTTAATTAAATAACTGCTTAACTAACCTATACCCAGTTGGATTTAAGGGGGAGAATTTAAAGACAAAGCAAGAACATAGAGAAGGAGTCTATTAATTCCGATCACTGGAAGGAGGAACTAAAAGTTAAATATGATGTAAAGTAGTTACCAGAAAGTTTGCTACAGATTTAATCTGGAAATTATGGAAAAAAGTTTAAAAACAAATTGGTTACATACTTCAATAAGGAATGTGGCAATGGAACTGTGTCAGGACAGTTCCCATTGAATGGCACTGCTCTAAATTCTAATACCATATTAAAATGGACTGGGCTTGTTCACCCTCAAAATCAAAAGTAGGCTCAAGGGAGGAAGATTCCCAAAGTTATAAAGCGACAACATTCTAGCCATATTTTTTACTTTAAGCAAAGTCGGACACCTTTACACACCCTTTATGCTAGACATTTGAAATCTGGAGCAGGAAGTTAGTGTTTAGATATTTGTACGTAACCCAACATTAATATTAGACAGACTTTAACACCACATTAATTTCAAAGAGAAACAGGATACAACTTATTTGGTAAAATTTGTATCACATAGGTTATATAGTAATAGACTTGGTGATGACTACCACCTAGGTCATTACTTTCTATGTTCCTTATATGTGTCAGGTTTTTTGAAATTTTTTGTTTGTCTTTATCTATTCTATTCAAATAAGATAACTAATATTTTTTTTCAATTATACAGTTAGTTCTCTATTAATTTTTAATTATTTATTTGCACATACAATGAAAGTGAAAAAGGAAAAACTAACACAATTTTATTATGAACTAGAAATGAAAAAAGGGTAAAATAGGAAACTTCTTAACAGTTTTATTACGATCAACAAAATTCATTGCATTTATTCATGTCTACATAAAAACCTTGCAAGATAGTTAAAAAGGAACAGGGGTAGTATTTGTTGAAAATCAGAGTAATATATTTTGTACTTATTGTAATAATGGTGGCCTATAAGAATGGAATATTTTTTATAGGAAACAGAATATACCCCATGTATGTATAATTAATGCAATAATAACACTATAAACTTGCATCCGTTGTTTATTCAGACACCATTTCAGTCAAATGTCAATGTTTTCTCTTTCTTAACAGTGTTAATTAAGTGGAACTACCTAAACAATAATTTACCAATGAAACGGTAAATGCATATAAACATGAGATACATGAATGGAGTCTGAAATATTAAGAATACGCTGCCCACTATAAAATCAGAAACATTGTAATTTACCAATTAAACAGTAAATGCATATAAACATGAGATACATGAATGGAGTCTGAAACATAAGAATGCTCTGCCTACTAGAAATCAGAAACAGTGAAACACATGCAGAAAAATCCCTGATTAATCTCACAACTGGAGTTCAAAAGCCTATTTATTTATACAAAATTAGACATTGCTTTAAGCCTTGCCCCTCCCCCCACACCTTATGAAGCTCATTTTTGTCGTCCTATCATCTGTATAACAAAGAGATGCACTCCAACCAAATATTATTGTCGTATTTATTTTGGATTACTGATACACGATGGCAAAAAAATAAGAATATGCCCATTTTTAGTACCAATGATATGCCTTCATCTTAAACATTGTTATTTATACTACGATAAATTTATGCTTCATACATATATGTTCTTACTCTGTTGATGTTACTTATTTTAATGCCTGCAACTATCCTTGTTTCTAATCATATGATTAACTTTGTTTTATTATCAGGAACTAGGAACGTATCACAAAGATACGGATAGGAACCAGAAAAATATGATAGAACAACCAACTCCAGTTGTATTAATAACAGAGGTTCCAACCAGAATCAATGAGATTAAGAGCATAGAAATAGCAGAAGGAAAAAATCATAACAGGGAAAAATCGAGACAGCCCAATTCTCTCCCAAGTTCCAGACAATTCCAGCCTACTTTCCCTCTCCTACGACCTCCTATTTATACTTTCTCTCTCTTTAACAACTTATGCGCAGCCCAGGCCACCAATGCCAAGTCAGCAGTTAGTTAGGCACCCAATTATATCCTTATTCTGATCAAGTGTAGTATCTCACTTTCACTTCTGTATCCTAATGTACACCGTAGGCATAGGGGTCTTATTAGATGCCATGTCAAGTCACAACAGGACCAAGCCTGAGTATATCTCATGGAAACTGATTAGTAAATGAAACAAAATTTCCACTCGATAGGAAAAATAAAGTTTCAATGAACCACATGTGATAGAAGAGTTTAAAATCATTGCATCAATCTACAATTACAAACCCTATGCTTACAAAAAAAAAAGCAATTACAAACCATATCGCTCTTGAAATTCAGGCGTGCTCTGCAGGAACTCCAGCCCTGGATGAGTTGCTAAAAGCTCACGTAGCACAGGCTTAAAATCATCCTGAAATGTAGTAGAGTATTGCTCTAAGAAAGATGGATATGAACAAAATATGAAAGGCAAAGAAATCAACAAGCAAGATCCCTTTAAAAATATAAATCCTCCTAGAATAAAACTGAAATTAATATACGAAATGACATATTTTGATAGTCTAAGATTTAATGTACCTTTAGGATGAACAAAAGGAATTTAAAAGAAAGAAAAAGCCATGGGAAAGAAAAATAAATTAGAGAAAAAACCTGAGTAATGTAATTCAGCTGTGGTTGCTTTAATATTTTGAATATTACCGTAGCTATATCCATTGTCAACATGTTGCCATTAATCCAATATTCAACAAATGCGTTCCTATAGGAACATTTCACAAATTTAAGAATAAGTATAAGGAAATAATAACTGCTAGGCACAAGACCATTCATTAATGATTGCCTGCACTAGGCTAAAGGAGAGAACCAAATTAACCAATATACCTTATCAAATACAAAAAATTTCACCCAATAATTCAACCAGCATTGTGACAAAAAACGGAAAGTCATTCAGAAAAAGTAAAAGAATTTGCACTGAAAGCATTTCATTAGTATGCCTAGAAACATCTTTCCCGACTAAAATGGAAATTTACTAAGGGATTTCCCATATAGTGCCATCCACAACCTTGATGTCTTTGTTGTTTCAGTTGTCCAAGTTGCATGTCCAAGTTGCATCTGTGTGTGACATTCTCTTTGATTTCCCATCATTGATTCCAAATATCTGAACTTCGGAACTTGTGCAGTATCTTCTCCCAGTTTTACTTCCAATTGATTTTGCATTATTGATTGCTGTAATAGCAATACATATACTTAGCCTTACTTCTATTCAAACAAAACCCTTTATTTCCAAAGGTTCTTTCCAAAGCTCAAGTTTAGACTTAACTTTCCCTAATTTCTCAATTAAAACTATACCATTAAAAAACATGCAGTCAGGAGCACTGTAACGTAAATCTTTGGAAAGCACATCCAAGACTAGATTAAACAGATACAGACTCAAGTGTATACTAGATGTAATCCTGCCCTCCATTTTCTATGTGGGCTGGTTCCTCCTTCACTTTGGCCTCTCCTAAATACTGTCTGGCTTCCCCTTCCTTTGAGCCTTTGATGGTTCAATGCCAGAAAATGTGTTATAAAAATTGGTGCAAAGAATAAAACACCCTCAAAATTAAAAAGAAGATTTAGAAAATGAAATATAAGGTAGATCCGTTAAAATTAAAATTATTACCAAAACTGAAATCCAGAAGCAATAAATCCATTTTCTGGTAAAAAGTTTTTGAAATACCTCAATCTTATTACCTAGACCTAAAACTTTGAAATTCTCAACAGCTCAAACAAGAATCGCAATCCATGACACGAAAAAAGTTAACAAGTTTAAGAAAAATAAATTACACACCTTGTCACAACACCAGTTCCATTGTCAATCTTTCGGAAAAGAGTAGTGGAAAAAAAAGATGGCAGCTTGCAAACTTCCTTAGTAATTGATTTGAATTCTGACATTTCAAGAAAACAAGTAAAATGATTCTCAGAACTGGCTGCTACAACTCTTTATTATATTAGAAAGTGAGTTTATATAGAACATCCCCATTTGATCTTTGGCAATATTTAAAATAAGTAATTTTTACTCAACTTAAAGAGGGTGGTGCGAATATCTGATTACTTAGAAAACTAGAACATGAAACTAATATAAAATCACTTTTCCCAGGTGCAACAAATGGCCCTTCAGGCTATATCAGCTACTTATGTGTGATATCTCACCATGCACCTGCAGGCCATCCATATGTTGAAGGAATGCTCGATCAGTTTTAAACAAGCACTGTTCTTTGAGGTCATTTGTAGGTGGACGTCCATTTTGATAGTAGAACTGCAAGTGAGCAAAGATTTGTTATGACATCAAAATGGCAGAAAACAAGGGACAAAAAAGGAAGGATAAAGACACACATAACAATCCCAGCAGAATAGAAAGGTACCTTCAAACAAAACCTAAGCTAAGAGAACTAGACAGCAGTTCTTAATAGGATTGGTATAAATTATTTGCTACATATTCATGGGGGGTTTGCCAGCAGGGTTGGAAGTGTTCTTCTACTTTGGAACAACTTTTTATTATTAAGTAACAAGCTTAAGAAAAACCACAATGTAAGAGTTTTTGTGATAATCTGCAGTTCATTCATTTCTTTGGAACATATGGTTGTTGTGCAAAGTCACATATTTAAGGATGTCTCTGTTAGTCGACTGTCTATAAATATATGGGATAGTATGGTTTATAGCCTTTCTTTGGTGTTCTGCAAGAGACTGTCTGGGTAAAATTTGTCATTTCATATAATATATGTTATGGGATTGAGCATCTAGGCTGAATTTTTTTCATCTTCTCAGAGAGGTATTTTTCTTTTTCTGTTTAGGAGGATGGCTTATCCTCCTTTTACAAATTCTTTGTTGAGTTTTTAAATTTCTTCCCTATTCTATAATACATTTTACAAATTAAAAGAAAAGGCATACCAGACTGCCCTAACCTGTGGTATCACTTCTTTAACTGGCTCACTGACTACTTTCAAAGGGGAACCGAAATTGGAAAAGCCAACTCTTTGTTTCAGAATGCGAGGGGAACCAGATGTCCTTGGTGAAAGAGGCGGAGCAGTGCCAGCAGGAAACATGGAAGGCGCAGAATTACTGGTAGCATTTGGACTAGAGCAATTCCCCGGGACATTCAAGGGAACACCTGACCTTGCTTCATTGAGTAACGACGTTACCTGAATAATTAAAAAGGGAGATGTTAAAACAATATCACCAACTTTGCAGGTGATTTTTTGTGGAATGTTCAGGAGAATGGCGTAACAGTTTCAGGAAATCCAAAAACAAAATACAAAAGCTAAAGCGTTCTCAACCAGCATTGCACACATTTCAGTTATTACCAGGAGCCTATCTATTGATATTGTTCTGGAGTAGATAGGATATACAAAAAATTGGTCATGGTCATTTGTCGTAAGAGATAGAACTATGGCAGTTGAAGTTGATTACTACACAATAATATGGAGAACAACTCATTCATCCCAGAAAAGTGATAATTCTCACACCTGTGTGGAACGGTACCCACAAGTCAACGAGTTAATATAATATAGGACTGATGCATCTTTTCCCCGAACCTTAATTATCTAAATAATCATTGTCTTGTAACCACGGATACTATATCTCACCCCTTTCAACACCAGCATTGATTTATTTCAAATCACTACATTCTTCATGCACACGTATACATACAAATATATCAACGAAGGGAACAAAAGAGAATTAATGAGACTCCTCAAATCCGCAATATAGCAAAGTTCAGATTCCGAAACGGAAGGAAGCCTACCAATCGATTACTTTCCGGAAGCGACAACCATTGGTCGAAGAGCTTCTCGATGAAATTGTGGTTAGACTTGAGTGCCAAAGCGGGAAAGTCTGGGAGCAGCAACAATTCGACGTCCAACGACGCCGCATCAGTGACGACCTCCATGTTAATCTAAAACAATCTTGTTACCGTATCTCTCATTCACAAACGAAATCACTGCGCACAGAGATCAACGCTGATCCTAAGTTTTATTTTTCTTTCCTCCTTTAAAAAAATGCATTAAGTTGATACTGCAGTATCGAAATGGAACAAATGCGGTTCAGATATTCAGATTGGGAGCTTCAGGGGCAGAACCCTAGATCTCTACGAATTAAAATTTAGAATCAATCAACAAAAACATAAAATATGTACGGTAATGGTGATGTGATGAAATATTTGGAATGGACAGAAAGCGAAGGAAAACGAGAAAAGATTATTGAGAGAGAAGGAAAGAAAACGGAAGAGAGCGAGAATTTGTTGCATGTAATTTTATTTTTTTTTTATTTTTTTTGCAAAGAAAAATTAAATTATAAAGCAACAGAAAAAAAAATAGACTTAATTTCTTTTCTATTATTTATTGATCATTCAGTAATTAAAAAGTATCAAAATAAGATAATTTTAAATTTCTAAAAATATAACTATGTAATTCTTTGGTTAGACAATATTAATTAACGTTAATCATAAATGGTATGACTATGATATTATTAATAATTTACTATTAATTAGATGTAAATTTAAATTACTAAATTGCTAAAAGTCGAGAAGAATCTATAACAATATATAAATATATAAAGAAGGAGATTCTCTTTTTTTTCCACAATTTAAAATACAAATTTTATCTTTTAAATATAATAATTTATTAAATTTTTGAAAAATTAATCATTATTTTTATAAACTTTTTATAAAATCTGTTATCCATGCTTCTTCCCTTTTTCTTATTTATTAATAATTATTCTTTCATCTATTCTGATATATTTCATTTAATTTATATATTAATTTAATAATATTATAATATTATCACCTACTAATATAATATATTTAAAAAATGTTAAAAAAAATGTATACAGACTCGATAGCCTCCGTATTTACAGTGGTTAGTAATTATGTATTTTATAGTTGAAGACATGCTAATTCAATATAATTGTATTCTTAAATAAGTTTGAGCATTTTCTGTGTCTATGTGCCTCTCATCTCATCCATGAACACGAAAAAGATAGGATAAAAAAAATGTAAAGAAACATAAAATAATAATTGCGGTCTCGAATCCATTACCTTTGTATAGGTGTTGGATTCACGCCCCCAACTGCACTCTTTCCTCGTTCTTTCAACCCCTTATCCACAAACCAACCCCTAAATTTTCCTCTGCCACTTCCCTTGTGGGTACCCATTTGTCGATGAGTAGAGAAACCCAAAACTTGAACTCACAGCATCGTCAATGACAACAGTTTCAACCGAATTCCTGTCGCATACCCTCTCACTTCGAACAAATTCGAAGCGTTCGTGGCATCCAAAACCCAACGCTGTCATCAGATGCAGAATCCCGGTTCTGAATGAAGACAACCCCAGCAAGCGAAAGAACAACTACAATAAGGGAAACGGGAGGGTGAGTTCTTCAGACACCAGGCCCCGACACTACGACTTCCGAGACACCCATCACATGAAATCCCTCAACAGGTTGTGCAAAACGGGCAAGTACACCGAAGCCCTCTACTTTCTGGAGCAAATGGTGAAGAGGAATTACAAACCCGACGTCATTCTCTGCACCAAGCTCATCAAGGGCTTGTTCACTTCAAAGAAAACGGAGAAAGCGGTGCGAGTCATGGAGATTCTGGAAGAGCATGGTGACCCTGATGCTTTTGCTTACAATGCAGTGATTAGTGGGTTCTGCAGGAGCGATAGATTTGATGCTGCAAATGGGGTGCTTGTAAGAATGAAGAACAGAGGATTCTCCCCTGATGTTGTCACCTACAACATTCTAATTGGGAGCCTCTGTGCAAGGGGAAAGCTTGATTTGGCTATGAAGGTTATGGATCAGTTGATGAAAGATAACTGCAACCCTACTGTGATCACTTACACTATCTTGATAGAAGCGACTATCATACACGGTGGCATTGATGAGGCAATGAAGCTTCTCGACGAGATGGTGTCAAGAGGGCTTCAACCTGACATGTACACTTACAATGTGATTGTTAGGGGCATGTGCAAACGAGGTTTGGTGGATCGAGCGTTTGACTTTGTTTGCAATTTGAGCACCACCCCGAGTTTGAACCTCTACAACTTGGTTTTGAAGGGTCTTTTGAATGAGGGAAGATGGGAAACTGGGGAGAGGTTGATGTCTGATATGATGTTGAAGGGTTGCGAGCCGAATGTGGTGACTTACAGCGTTTTGATTAATTCGCTTTGCCGTGATGGCAAAACTGGGGAGGCTGTGGATTTGTTGAAGGTTATGAAGGAGAAAGGGTTGAGCCCTGATGCTTATTGCTATGATCCGTTGATTTCTGCGTTCTGCAAAGAGGGAAAAGTGGATTTGGCTATAGGGTTTGTGGATGATATGATATCTGCTGGGTGGTTACCTGATATTGTGAACTACAACACTATCATGGGGTCTCTGTGTAAGAAGGGAAGAGGGGATGAGGCTTTGACCATCTTTAAGAAGCTTGATGAAGTGGGGTGTCCTCCAAATGTGAGTTCATATAACACAATGTTGGGAGCACTGTGGAGTAGTGGGGACAAGATTAGAGCATTGGGGATGGTTTTGGAGATGCTGAACAATGGTGTTGATCCTGATAGGATCACTTATAATTCACTCATATCATGTTTGTGCAGAGATGGGATGGTGGATGAGGCCATTGGGTTGTTGGTGGACATGGAAAGGAGTGAGTGGCAACCTACTGTTATTAGTTACAACATTGTTCTTCTTGGGTTGTGCAAAGCACACAGAATGGTGGATGCCATTGAGGTGCTTGCTGTTATGGTTGACAATGGATGTCAGCCAAATGAAACAACCTACACGTTGTTGGTGGAAGGGGTTAGCTATGCTGGATGGCCAAGTGATGCTGTGGAGCTGGCAAAATCCCTTGCTAGTATTAATGCTATTTCTCAAGATTTATTCAGACGTTTAAACAAACAAAGCCTTTTCCGTGCCTGATTTATTTGGGTCTTCTAATTGAGAGTTTGTTCAGATCATCTTAATGTGTCATTTGCTAATTTACTGTTTTAGAGGGGCAGTTTGAAGGACAGAAAATATCAAATGGACTGTCATTACCAAGTCTCTATTGTTTCAAGTGCCAAATTTTTGCCTCGTTGTTTTCCGATGACTTGTACAGAAAATTGAAATCTGTCAAAATCTATTGCTTCTACAAGTATCCTTTCATGAACATATAGATCTTGCTGAACAATGACTAACACATAAAAAAGAAATAAAAAGTTATTTAAAATATCACATGAACTTATTTCTTTATCATTAAAAAAATCCTTTTAATTCCTTAACAGCAACAATTAGCAGTTGCCAATATACTATGATTTATGCAGTAAATAAAATAATGTATTGGAGATTTAAAAATAACTTCTTACCTGACAACGAACAGGTATGAAAGGATAGGTAACTTCAGAGATTTCAAAAGGTTAATTCTACTCTATTCCTTAATGATTCGATGACATATTTTTACTTCAGAATTTTATAGATGATACTGTTTTTGGTTCACCTAATAGATACATACGCCAATAATTCACAAGTTTTAACGCAGGAGTTTGAGAGGCTCACGATGGCGAACATGTATTTCATCTTAAAATCAATTGGAGTCAAGTAAAATTCTCCAACAGAAATACAAATCGCACTCCAAGACCTGAGACAGATTACCCTTCTTTGTTGGACTTCAAGAAGATATCTTCATTTGTCAATCTAAATACTGCAATGAACTACAAAAGATGTTTGACATAGATAACTCCAAAAAAAAATCAACGACACCCATGATTACTACATGCTATCTTAATGATAGATTATTTACTCTATCTTACTACTAGGATACCTAATATCGTGCAAAGTGTATGTTAAGAAGATATTAAAATACTTTAGGATAACTAAGTAGTTCTTTAAACAAAAAGAAAATGTGGTAAATCAAATCCATATGATTTCTGAGTTGATAATAATGCACTCTTCTCACTACTAAAAGTTGAG
>Ga0099823_1001998_pt1 | contig 17885 bp, 12 predicted proteins | sample CowpearedBW_FD_76831 | JGI IMG/M metagenome (GOLD analysis project Ga0099823, IMG submission 76831) | Root nodule microbial communities of legume samples collected from California, USA - Cow pea red BW | ecosystem: Host-associated > Plants > Roots > Nodule | place: USA: California | collected...
AAGTAAATGTTCGTTGGTTATTATGTTTTGAAACAAAGGCTACCATTTCGGTATTGCATCATCTACATATCAACCTTTTTCTGAATCACTTTTTACTCCTTTAAAAAAAAAAACTTCATCTTTCTATCTCAACTTTTCTTTTTTTCACGCCATGTCATCTGAATTTTCATCACTTTTGTGACTTTTCTTTTGACTTCTTTCCACCTTGATTCATACTATATGATACTTTTTGAATTCTTGCTTCTTGATTCAGAAAATTTTGATGCTTTTTGTTATGTACCGTAATGACAACCTTGTTTGGGTATACTTCAAAGGAAACTTTATTTTTTTTTTCTTTTGGCTCAATGGGGTAACGAGGAATACTTTTGACTCTTTTTTTTTTTGGTGAAGAAATATGGCCACACGTCATTTTAAATCTTCATTGCTTTATCTATATATTGCGTTATTTTTCTTTCTTTCTTTTGTTTTGTCCTTTTTCACCGAGACCGCCCTCTCAGACTTTCGGTCTACCAGACCTTTTTCCTTCTTTTTTTTTCTCGTTTCCTTATTTTCAATTACTTGACTAATGAAAGCAGAGATAAATTTGGTAGATGTGTCCCAATGTAAAAGTTTGTGTTTATTGCCTTGAGAGGATCAATTTTTTAGGGCAAATCCTTTAATATTGGGAGGTCAGAAGACTAATATTTTACAAACAACACCCATACATATGTCATAAAAGAAATATCACCTTATCATTCATTAATAAAACACTTGACCGTAGAAAATAGTGGCATCCTTTAGTAATTCCTTCATTTTTCTTATCCATTTTTTTCAGCTGTTCATTTTTTTTAAAACCCTTGACTCTGATGTTTTGCAAGAAAATAAATGACTCAAAACACTATGATCTTGTTTTTGCTTTCAAAATGGTTACACAAGTTTTTTTTTTAATTATCATTCTTTAATAAAAATAATTTTAAGAATTTTATTCAACAATTTTTGAAAATTTTCTTAATACCTAGTATTTATTAATCCCCTATTTTCAATATCTTCAGTCCTAAGCTGAATTACAAATTTTTTAAAACGCAATCAGTAATAATTGAAAATAATAGATGTGCAATGCATATGAAGATACAGTTTAAAATGTAGTTCTCATTGAGGATGATGTCAAAGGGATGGAGAAATGAACCTCCTACAAAACTTCTCTACCACAAACTTTAAAGCATATATATCAGCTTCATCTGAAACTGTCCATGTGATAAAAGGGCAACAGCCTAACCTAAATCATGATAAAGAACACTGGTAGGGTAGAAAAATGGGCTATCCTAGGAAAATATTAGGTTAAAAAGATCAAAGTATGATTTTTTTTCTCATTTTAGCTGGTTCTACTAAATCACGGTGAGTGCTAAAACAAAATGGACCTTCAGCATGAAATTTCACTTTCTTCCCGTGGCTCCAGCTCGTGGCTTACCTTTAACCTCAGACTCCTGTTCACATGAGAAACAAGGTCATTCTTTAAAATGGGAAAATAATTGAAATAAACGAGAGTTAATATTTACGGGACACGAATGAAGAAGCGGGTTGATCATTGTTTAATCATATTCCAAGTGAAATAATTACAATTTTTTCAATCTGATTCACTATTTTACATTCATTTAGTGTTATACATCCATTTAGTTGTTAAATATGTTCATGGAAAGATTATACAACTCAAGCATGCATGTACTCGTATGCATAGGCCTACCTGTGGTAGGTGCAAATAAATGTAGTTCTTCGCTGTAGCCGGATTGTGATTTTCTGCACCCTTGCTCCAATCATAACAAACCTAAATAAATGAATGAAGGTTTCAGACCAAATAAAATTAAATGGATGGTTCACGTAAGTAGGTCAACAAAAACAAGCTAATTTTATACTTTATTTTCCAAGCAAGTTCATGAAGTTGAAGAATGAAATGTGTGCCATACGAGCGAGAGTAAACAAGACAAAGATTTCAATTATATAGCCAAAACATGCATCTCATGCAGATCATACACACCAACAAATGTATATTAGGATATTTTTATCATCTATAATTCCATAAACAAGGAAACACATTTTATTTCCTTTTTAGGAGAATGTGACTGTTAAAAATAGAGAAATTGAAAATGTAATTAGCATTATTGAAATTAATAAATCATTTCTTTATTCCCTCTCATTGTTCAAGTAGGTATTAGAGCTCCAAACCTTTGAGGCTCATCACACACCACCGCATTAAACTGTCGGCATCCAAGCTTGTAGCTCACCTTGTTCCCGTGACACCCACCAACCAAACTTGCAAGACAGGTAGCAGAGATCCGAAGGGGTGGTGCATCTGGTTTAGCTCTGATTTTGAGACGATCTGAGTTTCTTTCTCTCTTGACAAACAGTTCTTTCTATTATGTTCCTCCATAGCTAAGGTGAAATTTACACATATGGGTCCTAATGATCTTCCAAGCGTGGTGGCTCCCTATCAATTTGATGGCCAAAATTATTTGCAATACATCTTGAGGATTCTAATCTTGAGGATTCTAAAAGAACAGTCAAGATCATACCACATCAACGTTGCAGGACCGGGTTCAAGTGATGACCCTAATTTTGAGATTTGGGATAACGAAGATTCATGACCTAGATATGGCATTCCATAGTTCCTGAGATAAGTAAAAAAATTACGTTTCCAAGAAAATTGGAATGATTTAAATAACACATTTTCTCTGAAAACAATTTGCTATTTAATACCAAACGGGATTCTCTCTATATTGGAATATCACAAAATTTTGAATAGGGTGCGGAGCAAACTAGATCAGTACAAAATCTGAAAATACGCAAAACAAATGTTGCCGCACAGCACATATTGACACAGTGGAAAGAGGAAAAATCTGTAAATTCTTACGTGGCTTGAACCATGATATCCAGTGTTATCGATATCTGATAACGGAAAATACGGAGACCCAAAAATCCTTTGATAAAGTTATAACAAAAACCAAATCGGGTAAAAAGAAATATAATACCCCCACATATAATTCTAATGTAAAAGTATTGATATTATGTCTAGAAATGGCAGCAACTGACGGCGGTGGTGACAACTAGCGTACAGTGATGATAGCGATTGTTGGTGGAAGTAAACAACAAGAGCAGAGGGAGACTGAAGAAGAATAAGAGAGTAGGGTGGTTAAAGTTGTGTATTAAATTAAATTTTACTCTGCTTGACCCAATCTTTAGCGATGTGTTTTAAACATTCAAAATACAAATATAATGTTGCTGCCTAGGTTTCTCTTCTCCATGCAATTAGGGTTTTATAATGTAGTGCCATTGCTGCCTAGGTTTCTTCTCCCGCTAGTCTCTCTTCTCCATGTCGTTGTCTTCTTTCTCCACCCCACTTTTTCAGCCATTACCGTTCCATGTTCACCAACGCCATGCGCCACCATGAGAAATTCGATTCGTCATCACCTTATTGTGGCAGCAGGTTAGAAACCTGAGGTTAGAAACCTGCTACCGGTCCATAGCTGAAATTTGATAACACTGGACATGACCCTAATCAGGGTACAAATCTTAGAGAGAATTTGCCACCACTGTTTCAAGTTTTCTTTATTGTCAAGGGAGAAGTAACTCAAAGGTTGGAATGCTTAATGGAGGAACCTTCAACAAAAGCTTTGCCATGACAACATGAAAAAGGGTTGTCAAAGGTGTTTTACAAACTCCATGAGAGAGACAAAGTACTAGAGCGCATGGGAGGCAACAAAGGAATCTCACAAAAATGGTCAAGTAATACTACCTCAGAACGTGAAAGAACATATTAACCCCAGCTCTTTAACCAAATCTTGATACGAAGATACTTGATCGTTTGAAGAACAATGTTACCAAATTTCGGCTATGGTGGCGCTAAGGCAGAAACCAGTAGCAGGTTTCCAACTTGCCGCCACAACAAGGCAATGGCGAATCAGATTTCTCATGGCGGCCGCTTTCTACATTGCGGCTAGCAAATGCAGAACGCAATGGCGGAATAAGTGGGGTGGAGAAAGAAGAGGATGGAGGCATGTACAAGAGAAACTAGCAGGAGAAAAACCTAGGTGGCAGAAAAAGCAGGGTGGAGAAAGAAGAAGACGGAGACATGGACAAGAGAGACCAACAGGAGAAAAACCTAGGTAGCGGCAACACAACATTATAAAACTTGTGGAGAAGAGAAACCTAGGCAATGTTATATTTGTAGTCTAAATGGTTAAACCACATGGTTAAAACTTGTGCGAGGCCCACTAAAATTTAATTTAACTTAATGCACACAACATTAACCACCCTTCTCTCTTATTCTTCTTAGCCTCCCTTGGGTCGGAAAATTTAATTTTACTTAATATACACACCTTTAAGCACACATCTCTTATTCTTCTTCAGCCTCCCTTTGCCCTTGTTGCTTACTGCTACCAAGAGCCACTGCCAACCGTTGTTGTCATTGCTCGTTGCTTGCCGCCGCCAACTGTTGTCAGCTACTGCCATTGCTAGACATAATACCAATACTTTCACATTAGAATTGTGCGTGGGGTATTATATTTCTTTTGACCACCTTGTTTCCGCCATAACCTAATATGGTTTTTGTTATAACTTTATCAAGGAATTTTGGGTCTCCGATTTTTTTCGTTATCCGATATCGATAACACTAGTCAAAGTTTTTGGATGAAAGTGTGAAAATCAATCGAATCAAAGACTTGTAGCCTTGGAGTTTCAAGCTTAGTTCGTCTTTCCAAGTAGCAATAAAAGGAGCAATTTCCCATCACAATTTAAATCAATCTGATGTTTAGAGCTATCTCTAGAGAGCTATTCTAGAGATATGAACAGTTAAGAAATAGATTTTAAGCCTAATTCAACCCCACAAACCGATTTGTATGGTGAGGTTTGCACCCACTTATATTTTCTAAATTGGCCTTATCTCTAGTCGATGTGAGACTTCCAACACATCAATCTCACACCGAGACATATACATCTCATGCGTGGGACTAGACAAATGGGTGGTCTAATAGCGGGTGGAAAAATAGACCAACAAACATCAAATTTTGCTAGGATAAGCTCTAACCCATGGTTCTAATACCATGTTAAGAAATGGATTTTAAGCCCAACTTAAACACAAACCGACTTTTAAGGTGAAATTTGCACCTACTTATATACTGTAAGCTGGCCTTATCTCTAGTCGATGAGGGACTTCCAACATGAATCATGAATTCTTCAAATTTTTCTCCCTTAATGATATTGTTCATGAACTAACATGTGTTAATACTCAATAACAAAATGGTGTTGCAAAAGGGAATAATCATCATCTCCTAGAAGTGGCTAGAGCTCTCATTTTCAAGATATTTGTTCCTAAAACATACTATGAAGAAATTGTGTCAACCATCACCTATCTTCTCACCAGCTTACCCACTCATGTCTTAAGTCATGTTAGTCCTACCGAACCTTTATTGTCTTTTGTTCCCTCTTCTCCCTTAGTGTCAAGTACACTTTGTTATGTCAGGTTGTGTAATTCTTGTTCAATTTAATAATCCTAATTGCAATAAATTAAATCCTATAGCTCTAAAATGTGCCTTTAATGGTTATCCTTCTAACATAAATGTGTACAAATGTTATCAACCTCCAAGTCATTTGTCTTTATCACAATGGAATCACTTCTAATGCGACAAAATCCGTTTTGGTCAGCCCTGCAATTCAAAGGGAGAAAAAACTTGAAGTAGAGGATCTCTCCTTCCTATCAATTACAATATTTGCCTTTGCACGATGCCCAAGATCTAAGTGATGGACCCCGCACAAAAGGGATAGAACCAATTGATATATGGAAGAAGACATTCTTTGGAAAAAAATATCAAAGGTGAGGAGCTTTGAACATAATAGAAAATTGGTAAAGTGTTATTGAGAATTTAACCATTGTATTGAGAAAGGAATAAAAATTGTGTTAAATATCATATTTCTCAATATGTTTGCTGACAATATCTCCAATTAACATCAAAGCTTTATTGCTATCTCTTAGAAGTTGGTTTAAGCCTAACTCAACCCCACAAAACCGACTTGTAAGGTGAAGTTTGCACCCCACTTATATACTATGAAATTGCCTTATCTCTAGTCGATGTGAGACTTCCAACACTATCATTGATGCTAATGAAATTCCTACCTTAGTCCAATAAGCCATGTAAAATGAACATTGGACACAATGCATGAGAGGAAATGGATGCATTAGAAAAAAACTTAACATGGAAGATCCTTTACAAACCAAGACACAAAATGGCTATTGGGTACAAATGGATATTTTAAAGTAAAATATAACGCAAATGGGTTAGCAGCTAAGTATAAAGCTAGATTGGTTGCAAAAAGATACACTCAAACTTAAAGAATTGACTATGAGAAGACATTTTCTCCTATAGCGCGGATGAACATAGTTTGAGTTCTTACTTAAATGTCATTGGGACTTACACCAAGTCGATGTGAATAATGTCTTTCTTCATGGAGCTTGAGAAAGAGAAGTGGACATTGAGATCCCGCTAGGATTTGAAACTCATAGTAAAAGGAATAAAGTAAGCCTCCTAAAGAAGGCCTTATGTGGTCTTTAGCAATCTCCAAGAGAATGGTTCCTTGGAATATAAGCAAATAAGGCGATCATGCTTTATTCATAAAGCACTTCATTAAACGTAAACTTACTCTATTCCATGACATGATGAAATTGAAAAAATGGCTTAAGAGCGAAAAGAGTGGTGAGCCAAAAGATATATACTGATGCAGACTATGTTATTGACTAAACATTCACCTTTTGTATGGTATGCTTCTAGGAGAAAATCTAGTGACATAGAAAAGCAAAAAATAAGATACTCGTTCAAGTACGGAAACTAAATTTCAAGTCCTTACTCAAGTTGTGTGTAAAAGCCTTTAAATGAAGGTCATATTATATAACCTTAAAAAAAGGTTGACAACCTCATACAATTGTATTGTAGATGATAAGTCAGTCATGAACATTCCTCATAATTCAGTACAACATGATAGATCAAATGTATCAAATTGACAAGCATTTAATCAAAGATAGTATTGACAGAAGCCTAGTGGTAACAATGCATGTCTATATGAGACTTGTGTTAGCAGACATCTTCACTAAGGCACTTTCTCAGGACAGATTCTAAGATCTTGTAGGCAAGTTGAAAATGAACTATAGTCATTTACTAACTTGAGGAACAGTGTTGTAAATAGGAGACTATTAGGATAAAAAATATCTTAATATCTCAATAATAATTAGGAAAATATCCCTAGAATCTACACATTTATTCTGGCAGGTTTAATTTCCATGTTTGAGAATGTGATTGTTACAAATAAAGGAGTTGAAAATATAATTAGCATGATTGTAATTAATAAAAATTTTCTTTATTCCATCACATTATTCAAGTGGATGGTCATGAGAAATAAAGCGAAAAAAAAATATAAATGTATAAAATTAAACAAGTATGGTTCGTGAAAAAACAGAAAATGGAACATACCGCGTAAGCAAATATGGAACCATCATTATTGAATGCACTGCAAGGTATGGGTTGACTACATCTTTGCATAGCCTGCCAAACATTAAAGTCTTGTAAGCATATGACAATAACAACAAATACTTCAAAGGATTGAACGTACACAAGACAACATAGTACTTTAACCATCTTCATACATTACCAACCCAATAATACGGGCTTAAAGATCCCAAAAAGAAACATAAACATCCAAATAGGGATACTGAAAGGAATTCATCCTTCTATTTTCTGGCAAGTGATAACAGAAAAATTAGAAACTAACTGCCCCATTGCCCCACCCTGAAAAATAAAATGAATGGCTTGAAATGAGAATAACAGTAACATCTTGGTTACCAGGTGTTTAGCCATACATACAGATAGGTTCTACTATGAAATAGGAGCAAAAAAAATATTATTGTATACAGAAATAAACAACAACACAAGTATGTTCTACAAATTCCAGATATCAGTTTCAGAATGAAAGGACAAGTAATAATAGAGTATTAAAGAAGGAACCTTGAGCCTCTGTTTACTGTCCTTGTCCCAGAAATTAAAAGCACCATCAGATCCGGCAGTAGCAAAAGTGTGATGTATCTGAAAGCCAAGACATAAAATTAGATCATACACAGAAGAATATTAAAACCACAGCTTGAAAATAAATTAAATTAATCCTGATGTTATATGGTGTACTACCGGATGGAAATTTAAGGAGTTGACTGAATATATCTCATTGTTCTCTCTGTGGCATTTAAAAGTAAAATTCTTGCTTTGTTGTGCATCATCCAGGTGATGTACTCCAACCCTTCCTTCTATTGATCCAACCTACAGAGAAACAGTGTACAGTCAATACTCCATAATGCCAGCAGTTAAAATTTTTAAGCAAAAAAAGAAAATCATTTTCAGCAAATATTCAGCAAGGATTTAACAATAATAACAGCAGGAAAACAACAAAGCATAGATGTGACAGGGGAGACTAGTTAAACTCAGAAACAGTATTAATGTTTGAATTTGTATATGTAATACAAGTCAAATATAGTTGTATATGTAATACAAGTCAAATATAGTTGAAGGAAAACAAGGACATCTTCAAGAGAACACAAACTGAGGGCAAGTGGAAGAAAACGGAAAAGTGAAGAGAAAATGAGAAAATTCACAAGTCTCGGAGTGGTCTAATCACCATGATACTAAACAGAATCATGATTTGTAATCTGTGTACACTGCAGAAGAACCAAACATTTAAATACTCCACCGAGCATCCCATACTAGTAGATGTGAGACTTAGGCTTCCCATAATACCCAAGTTTATGTCCCTGATGATGTGGATATCAAGGAGATGATTCTAAAGAAAGGTCACAAGTGTAGACTTACTGTTGAGTGCATGTCCAGGGAGGATCTAAAATAGTTATAAATAAATAAATTCTTGTAGAATAAGATTTATTTTGTTTGTTAAATTCTAGAAATTAGAAGGCAAGGGGTGTAAGCATTAGAAGGCAAAGTAGAAAGAAGAACCTTGAAGCCTATCAAGCCCAAAACAAGTATCCAAATTCTCAACCAAATGGTTGTATAAAGAGGCAAGGAGTCCATGTAAGGAAGCAAGAGAAGCATGACCCTACCATGAGAAACATGTCTCAATTTTAAATTTTAAAATTTTTTTCCCTCCTCCATAATTCAAACTTTTGGTCACATGTTAGGCCTTCTATGTTTGAATTTGCATTTGATTTCTAGGTGCGTTTACATGTTATCAGGATTAGTATTTTCAGATTCAAAGGTTATAAATAGCCTACACATTCTCCTTGTAAAAGAACTTTTGAAATATGCTGTACGAGAGTTATTTCAAAAACATTTGTGGAGTGCCTATGAAAGAGAGAGAGTTCTCTTGCTTTGGTCTTATCTTTAGATTATAGGATGAAGTGGTAAGTTAATTCAACACTTATTTTGAAGCTCTTTCATGTGGCGTGGCATCCTTCATCAATCCATAAGTATTGCAACTTTACTGTTCTTGGGTTCAACTTTCTCGGATTTGGAGATATTTAGTACTTTATCAGGAAAACCTTGCAAAGAGTAGCATTTCTCTTTCTTAAGTATTGCCCCCATTCTCTTAAAAAGGAGTATTGAGGATGACCACCTCTACCACCACATCCTCCAGTATTGCTATGACTTCCTTTTCCATAAATGGATACTAATACATAAGATTCAACGGCAATAAGCAGATTTCCGTTCTTAGGAGTCAGAACACAAAGAAGTCTTGTTCTTAAACTCACCACTGATCAAACTTCTTGGGTAGAGAGAATCTGATCACAATGATCATAGTTTGTATTCATGGAAAAAATTTTATCACCATGTACAACTAGTCTAATTTCATCTTCATTTTTTCTAATAAATTAGTTTGCAAGAACATATTCACTTCAACAACAGCTTGAGCTTCCTCGCAATAAAGGTCATATCATGGTTTCATTAAGAGATGCTAGCTTATTAGGAGAATCAAAAAGGTGTTTGCTACTAGGATTTGTTTTCATCAGAAATAGAGTAAAGTTCAGTTTCAAAGTGGTCATGGTATCCTGAGCAAGTAACTCATAATTCCATGAAGGCAAACCAACACAAATAATTCTTCCAATTAAGTTTTGCACTTTTAATGGTTGGAGCAGCCAAAATGAAAGGCGCATAACCTATTGAAGCCATTTCACAAAGGGAGAACATACTCGTTCCACTCCCGCCAGCCATTATACAAAAAGTGGCCGCCATGGACCACCACGAGATACCCGATTCGCCACCGCCTTGCTGTGGTGACAGGTTGCAAAACCGCCAACGGTTTCTGCCATGATGCCACCATAACTAAGTTTTGATAACACTTATATTTTTGTAAATTTATATCCTAGAAATTTGAAATTTTCTATACAAGCAACATAGGTTTCAACATCCTTGAGTAGTAGAGGATCTTCAAAACATTAATGTGTAAGCCCAAACAAGTGTCAAAATTGCCCCATATCATAGCAGTAATGAGATTAAATAAAGTAAATAAGGAAACAAAAAAACTTTTATTAGTGTATTTATATATAAGTGAGAGCTGAACACATACCAAAAAACCTTGTTGATCTGGAAAAGCCGCAACACATCTTGTCTGATATTTCAGTGGAGATACAATTCTCTTGTATTCAGTCTGTGGGATTTCAATATAAATTAGAAGAATAACAAATATCATTGACATTTATTGAAATCAATAGTTCCTCATATATCAATATGGAATCTGCGCTTCTTAATTTCTCCTTCTTAAATACTGTGTAAAACCCAAAAGAATAGACCACGTGAATACAAACAAATCATGTGAAAATAGCAAGTAGAGTTGGAAAAATAACCGTATACATATTTTATTGTTCTAAAATATCAATTACAGTATCATGCAGTGAAGCTTGGACTTCTGAACCTATCACTAGCACTCATGTTACACAAATTAGACAACCGTAATAGAATTTCTAGTTGAAATTTCATCTCCTAAGCATAAAAGTCAAAATTTACATTATGATGCCAACCTATTTCATTCAAACCTACAAACAACACTAAAAAATAATTTAGAAAGAAGAATGAAAGATTACCTGAGGGTTTTGCAAGTTGAAGACAATCAGATTTCTATCTGCAGTCCCCACTACCATCAGAGGATGTTTGACTGTTATTGCATAACACCGCTCAGGAAGTTGTTGTGTATGCACTGGATTTGGTTGCCTTGTATCCCAATACCTAAAATAAGGATAGTACAGTTTAAAATAATTTACTAACTAGTTAAAACTTCAACATAATCCGCCACACATGTAACATGAAAAGGGATTAGTACAGAAAATCCCATTTTTTACTACTAGAAGTTCTCAATACAAGTGTCTCAATGTTATCCAAATAAATAATCATAAACTTAAAGATAAAACACAAGAAGGAAAAAAGGTCATTTGCCAAAGCCTTACACCAAGATCCAAGTATTTACTAATGATGCATAGAATGGTTACTATATCTAAACTTCACTGTCAGCAAGTTCATGAAAAAACAGAAAGTGACAATATTCGGATATACTGTTCCAAATGAATTCAAACATACTGATATATACATTTCATAATGACAGTTATTCTATATGTATGCTTCCTAGCCTATCCTAATCCTAATAATAAACAAATGCACACTACAATATTCGTAATCGAGCATGCAATAAATGGCCACCCCACCAATAGTTTTCAAATTATCATAGCATGCATTACATTTAACTAGTGCAATTTACATACAATACGGGCTACGTTGTTGTACATTTAAACTCTACTAGCTAGAACAACATTCATCTGAACTAGGCATAGCAACCCACACTAGAATCATTGTTGAGAGAAATTTTATTTAATTAAGAGGCGTACACTTTAGAGTGACAAAGGGAAGACCAAGGGCCTAAGCTCCTCAAGGTAAAACACTCTTTTGCCCATTTATACACCAAACCTAAAGAACGGCAATGTTTATTACTACCATCTCCAGTGCAGACATAAGCCTCCTAATCCCCTGCCAACCTAAAATACGAACTAATTGTCATGTCACTTCAGCTAGCTCAATCTAGAGACCCTCTTAAAGCGTGCTCACCTTACTGGACAAAATAAAATGTTCTTTCATACCAACTTACTGAGACATGTCATCCTTCTACAATAATAACACAACATCACTTAGAAACCCTCTAACTTTCAACATGCAGAAAAATAGTAAAGATGCATACTTCAGGGTCTTGTCCCAGCTTCCAGTAGCTAAAAGATTCATCTCCGGTATCCAGGCAAGATCTTTCACAGGTGCATCGTGCATCGCAACAGTCATTGGTTGTCCACCAGAAGTAAGTGGCCACATCTTGACCTGCTTGTCGCAGCCCCCAGAAAAAACGGTTGTTCCATCATCCTTCCAAGCAGAGCACAAAACCTACACAAATAAAACAAACAGCAGAATCAAAATGTGCCCCAAACAACAATAATTAACAATAATCCATTTTTTCTAATATAACCTATTAGGAGTTCAAATTCATTACCGGCTGGTCATGAGAAATGGAAGCCTTGGGAGTACTGGAGACAACAGTCCCATTCCTTGTTATCTCCCAACAACGAACCTATCAAAGTAGAAATTCACAGAAAATTAGAAACAAGGTTTAACATTTAGGGTTTCTAGTCATGTCTTTATCTTTGATAATAATAATAATAAGAAAAAATTAAAAGACCGAGAAGAGGAAACCTGATTATCCCATGAAGTAGCGACGAGGAAATTGGCCTTGGGACTGAACGAAAGACTTGAAATTGAATCAGAGGGCGGTTGGGCTACCTGAAATTTTCATGGGGAAAAAAACACTGAACAAAGAATGTGACAGATTCAACTTTGAAGTATGTGAATATTGTTATTATTATTACCTCAAAGGATTTGTTGGGATTGGTATTTGCGGCTCCGAAGGTGGACATTGTTATCAATGTATAACACAGAAGGAGGGAGAAATTGAGGGGTGGAACAGGAGAACGAAAGGTTTGAACTGAAAGCAAATGTGCTACAGTGCATAGGGTTCCAATGAAGACGGGGTCAAACAGGTAGCATTATGTTGAGCAAAGGGCATAGCTTAGCTCGTTTTCAACCTTGGATTTTTTTAAATTTTTCATTAACACTACGTTCACTTTTTTATTTAATAAAATTTTTATTATAATTTTTATAATTATGAAATTAAATATAATTTTTTTTATAATTTAAATAATTTTTTTATTTTATAAATAGTTTAATAGTTAAAGAAAATAGTTAAGTTTAAAAAACAGTAAACATACAAAACTTATTAAATTTAAAAAAACAGTAAAATTGATAAATGATTATTTTAATTAAAAAAAACTTTTATTCGTAGAATAAATTTGAAAGGAAAACAATTTGTTTACCAAGTTTATTTAACAAATACAAAGTGCTACGTGACTTTTGTTTTCTCTTTATTTTTTTAAAGAAAATAATTTGTTGATAAAGTTTATTTTAACAAACTTTAACAAAGTCTTATGTGGCTTTTGTTTTTTCTTTATTTTTTTTAAATTATTTGGATTATATTTGTGTCAAATCTAAACGTTGTCTTATCTCACTTTGCATATGAAAAGTTGTTCCTAAATATTCCTTCTCTTCTCATTATTCCCATTAGCTATCATTCGCAAGTTCCCAATTTACGAATCAAAATGTGTGAATCTTCTTTATTCCTTCTCTTTTCATTTTCTTGCACAAAAGGGACAAAGTTTCCAATTTTCATTGTCCCATTTGGTTGTCCTTCCCAATTAGGGTTTATTGGATGATTTTGTGGGCAACGCAGCCATGGAGGAGGGTGGGCTTTGCTTTATTGGGTGAGTTTTGTTCTTTTAGGGATGGATAGTTTTAATATTGTCGATAAAATTTCATTTTTTCTCATCTTTGTTTTGGAATGAGTTTTTTTTTTTGCTTTTGTGTTTAGGGTTAATTGGAATCTCGTGTTTTTTTTTTTCGAATTGGTTATTATGGTGTAGTTCATGTTGATGAATGTATCATGGGATGGGGATATTATTGGTAGGGTTTATAAGCTTGTTATGGAACATTTACTTATTAGCATTTTCAATGAGTTTTGGATGAAGAAATGTATACAAACTTTAAGGATAAATGTTAATGTTTAATTGTATTTGTAGCAAGTCATGTATTATATTTCTGAAAAAAGTTGCACTACGTTTGCCATATTAGTAGTCTCTGTGTGACCTAGGTGAAATGCAGTTTCAAATAAATTGGGCACCTTCATGTGGGTAACCTTTTGTACAAAATCATATACTGCGTTTGCCACATAATCAAATAGTGTTCGTTAGTTCAATATTCAATATATTTTTAGCAATTTTTTTGGATATCGTTTCTAGTGCACAACCTGGGATACCATAGAATATGTGAACCAAGGTTTAGGCATCCACACAATTTTGGGGTATGTTACAGGTGAATATGGCTGTAATTTTAGAGTCATTTTTCATTTCTTTATCAAATATATTTCTAGTTACTGTTAATTCAATTACCTTGTGGAAAATTTGTGGGAGGCTATTGTTAAGTGTTTTGGCCACTAAACAAGTGTTCTTGGCCTGCAACGTATTAATGTATGGGGTCCATGTTCTTATTTATCATATTAATGCTTTTGGAATGGAGATAACTTTATTATGTGCATCAATTTTAAGACAATTTGCTATAAATATTAGTGTGGGTCCATGTTTTTATTTATCATATGTTATTGTTCTACTAGGTGAACCTTCATAATACAACAACTTCTTTCTGCACCTCCATAAACTTTTTCAATGTATGAGGGTGGCTATGAGAAGAAAAAGCAAGTGGAAGGCATAACATTGCAAACTTTTGATTTGGCAATGTACAAGAGGCAAGGAGGAAATGTGTACGTGAGGGTTGTAGGAAATTTTGGATTCTTAGATGTAAAACTAAAACTACCAATATTTTATACTTTCTTTTGTATATAAATTTTCTTGAGATTAACGGTGTCCCGAGACATATACATCATTCAAAGATAGAAGCTACACCTTTCAAATGGTGTTTGCAAATGGAAATGGCTCTAAATATGTCCAAACCAATGATGTAAATAGTTTGTAGTCTTTGATAGTCTTGTGTTTTAATCGGATGTGTAGGTTTAGTGCAACACATGTTTTTGTTTGCTATTTGTTGTTTACAATACATTATGGAGGATGACATTTGATCTGGTTGTTGCTATTGAATATTGTTGTATATGAATTTTGTTGGGAAAATATTGATTTCTACAAAGTAGTTAAATTGGATATAGTGTTCTACATGATCTATATGTGACAGAGCGAATACAGACTGTTACCCACCCAAAATATATTGTGAATAAGAATATGTTTGACCTTGTATGCGGAAACTCTTGCAATGTTTACCACTTAATTATAAGATGTTTGGTACAGAGATATTGGAAAGATTTTAGAGTATTTTTTGCATATAATCTTCATTTCAAATCATGGGGAAACACACACCCCACAACCTTGGTTGAATTCCACATGCACTTGTCACCTACTCTAACTACAAAGTTAAATATGTTGTGAACAAAAATCTGTTTGACTTTGTATGCAAAAACTCAAACATCGTTTCACACTTAATTAGAATGTGTTTGGTACATAGTTATTGAAAATATTTTTGAGTTTTTTTTCCCTTAATTTTAATTTCAAGTGAATGAAAAACCAACATCCCACAACCTCAGATGAATTCCACATGGAGTTCTCACCCACCCCAAATAAACAGTCAAATAGCAAGCGAATAATATTGTTTTACCTATTATGCAAAAACTCTTATTGCATTTGCCACTTAAATACATAATGTTTGGTACATAGTTATTGCAAATATTTATGAGCTATTTTTGCCTTAATTTTGATTTCAAGTGAATGAAAAACCCAAACCCACAACCTCTGAAGAATACCACATGGAGTTCTCACCCACCCCAAATATGCAGTCAAATAGTAAGTGAATAATACTTTATTTCACTTGTTGTGCAAAAATTCTTACATCATTTACCACTTAAATATATTATGTTTGATACATAGTTATTACAAATATTTCTAAGTGTTTTTTGCCCTTTATTTTAATTTGAAACTCAAACCCCACAACTTCTGAAGAATTTCACATGGAATTCTTACCTACCCCAAATACACAGTCAAATGTGTTGTCATGAATAAGCAATTTTACCAGTTGTGGAAACACTATTACAACATTCGTCACTTAAATACATTATGTTTGGTACATAATTTTTTCAAATCTTTATGAGTCTTTTTTGCCCTTTATAAGAAAATTTCAAGTGAACCAAAAACCCAAACTCCACATCCTATGAGGAATTTTGCATGGAGTTCTCACTCATCCCAAATTCACAGTCAAATAGCAAGTGAATAATACTTTATTTTACCTTCTATGCAAAAACTCTTACATGGTTTGCCACGTAAATACATTGTGTTTGGTACATAGTTAGTACAAATATTTATGAGTCATTTTTCCCTTTATTTTAATTTCAAGTGAATGAAAAATCTAAACCCCATAACATCTGAATTCCACATGGACTTCTCACCCATCCAAATACAAAGTCAAATGTGTTGTCATGAGTAATATGTTATACCTAGTGTGCAAAACCTCGTACATCGTTTGCCACTTAAATACATTGTCTTTGATACATAAGTATTGCAAATATTTTCTAAGTCTTTTTGCCCTTTATTTTAGTTTGAAGTGTATGAAAAAACTCAAACCCCATAACCTCCGAAGAACTCCACATGGAGTTCTCACCCACCCCAAAAATAGTATCAAATGTGTTGCCATGAATAATTTGTTTTACTTGCTCTGCAAAAACTATTACAATGTTTGCCACTTAAATACATTGTGTTTGATACATAGTTATTACAAATATAATTCCCTACATGATATCATACCACTAAAATGTAGTGTCTAAAATAAAATTTGGACAATATCAATAATTATAGGTCATTCAACATTTATCCATAAAGTTTGTATATATTTCTTCATCCAAAGCTCACTGAAAATGCTAATAAGGGAATGTTCCATAACAAGCTCATAAATCCTACAAATAATATCCCAATCCCATGATACAATCATCAACATGAACCAGACCACAACAACCAATTCGGAAAAAAAAAACAGGGAATTCCAATTGACCTTAAACACAAAAGCAAAAAAAAGGAATCAATCCAAAACAAAGATGGGAAATAATGAAATTTTACTTGAAATATTAAAACTATCCACCCCTAAAAGAAAGAAACCCACCCAATAAAGCAAAACCCAAAGCTCACCCTCCTCCATGGCTGCATCGTCCAAAAATCACCAAATCAACCCTAACTGGGAAGGACAACCAAAGGGAATAATGAAAATTGGGAACTTTGTCCCTTTCATGAAAGAAAATGAAAAGAGAAGGGAAAGAGAAGATGTGAATATTTTGATTTGTAAACTGGAAGCTACAAATGATCGCCAAAGGAAATAATGAGAAGAAAAGAAACGTTGCACAACTTTTCATAGGCAAAATGAAAGAAAGCAATGTTTAGGTTTCACACAAATATAGTCCAAATAATTAAAAAAAAGAAAACAAAATCCACGTAAGATTTGTTAAAGTTTGTTAAAATAAACTTTATCAACAATTCATTTTCCTTTGAAAAACAAAGGCAGAAAATGGAATCTCAATATTTTATATATTCAATCAACTATAATAAATAATTAAACATATCTATAATATAATCTATAACTATATATAAAGGGGATTCCCTCTTTTGTGTCCACATTTCATAATTCCAACTTTACCCTTTATAATTTAATTATTTATTAAATTTTTAAAAATTAACGGTTACTTTTACA
>Ga0099823_1002002_pt1 | contig 17877 bp, 10 predicted proteins | sample CowpearedBW_FD_76831 | JGI IMG/M metagenome (GOLD analysis project Ga0099823, IMG submission 76831) | Root nodule microbial communities of legume samples collected from California, USA - Cow pea red BW | ecosystem: Host-associated > Plants > Roots > Nodule | place: USA: California | collected...
TAGAAATAGGTTTGAGATTTTTAAAAAAAAATTTAAATTGACAAATATGTTTAATATCACCACTATATAAAATTTAAGAAGAAAAAAAAAAAAACAAAACCTGTGGATTTGGTTGTACGTTGATGAACAACAATTGTGAGAGAAGAATCATTTTGAGACGGTTGGATCAAGGTGAGAAAAGCTTCAAACTGCTCTCTACAGAAACTAAACTGAGCTTTAGTTTTGTCATCCTTCTCGGCATGCATAAAGATCGACAGGAGATGAGGCGATATCAACCATACTAACATAGGTCTTGGAAGGAAGAGGGTAGACTTTGGTGTTTTGGTGATAGCCTTGAGGCAGACCATGCTTAATCCAACGGTTACCTTGAGGCAGACCATGCTTAATCCAATTGTTACCGTAAGTGTGATTGGTTTGGTGACAATGGTCACAATATTTGGGATTGCGACCACCAGACTAAGGAAAGTGTCCCCGTCCATGATTTCCAGATAAACTACCGTGAAAATGTTTACTATGTCCCTCGTGAAAGGAAAAATTGACAATAAAGTCTTGAGAAGTAGAATAAAAAGTAGCATTGAATTCACGTTCCTAGCAAAAAATCAAAGATAAATTTTGCGCCATGGCAAGAAATCAATAAGAAAAGAGAAAATGCGGAAAACAATTTAAATCTGATACTATGTTAATATGTATAACCTCCCACTTACTTTTTTTCCAATTCTATACAACCTAGTATGAACGCACATCATAGTATTAATATAGAATTGGAAAAAAAGTATAAAATTGAAAATAAAAAATGAGTGGGAGGTACTTTTTGTGAGAAAGAAAAATGCGTATAAAAGGTGTTGGGTGAAAACAAAGAGAGCTTGCTTACTGGTTTATTAGAACTCTTGTTTAATATATAAAGTACAAATGTCTCATCATATAAATATAAAAGTAAAACCTAATAAAACAAAATATTTAATAATAATAAGAGAGAATCAAATATATGATATCTATATCAATATAAATAAAAAGGTTAAATATGTTTTTTGTCTCTCAAGTTTAAGTGAATTTTGGAATTAGTCCATTTTCGAAACTTTATACCAATTTAGTCTTTCATCTTTAGAAATACGTGAATTTAGTCATTCTTACCAATTTTTGTTAAGTTTATTTGACATTTTAAACGCATTTTATGATAATATTTGAGTTAACATTGAAGCGAAAATATGTGAAACGATGTAAATAATTCAAATACTATAAAGAAATGTGCTTGAAATGATAGATAAACTTAACCAAAATTGATTAAAATGACTAAATTCACGCATTTTTAAAGATGAATGACTAAATTGGTTAAAAGTTTTGAAAATTGACTAATTCCAAATTTCACTAGAACTTAAGGAAAAAAAACATATTTAATCCTAAATTAAAAATAAAAATATAAGATATATAATAGCTTTGTGAATAAGAGAAGTTGCACTGCCATATTCACCTCTCCAATATTTATACACACAACAAACTCGTACTTTTATTAATTAATTTAAAAATTATAAATAAAAATAACATACACATTTAAAACCTTCGAAAGCCGAACAAGGTACAAATTACTAATTCATGTTCATCTTTATAGTATATCAATATTTTTTTTTAAGTAATAATTCACTCATATAGAATTCATCAACCAGAACATATATAAAAAAAGCAAAGACCCCATTCCTCATATTTTTTTTTTATCAAAACATCAATTTTATAATATAGGATATTACTTTTTGTTCAATCTTTACGGGTCTATTACTTTAGCCAAACTTCATTAAGCTTCTCACCAAACTTAATTAACTTTACAAAACAGTTAACAAATATTTCATACATTACATAAATATTTAAAATTTAAGTAAAACTAAAAAAAAATTAAAAAATAAGACAATGTCTTTAATTATTAAAAATAATTAAAATGAAAAGAATACAAATAACGTGTATCATATTCCTCAAGGATAATAAATTAAAATATTTAATTCCCTCTTAAATAAAATATATATAAAAATTAATATTTGAGATTTTTTAAATATAATTTTTTAAAATCTAGAAAGGATCAATATACGAGATTTAGATTGAAAAATTATGTGAACAAGTAAAATTTGCATAAATTAAAAATACAATCAATTAGAATTTTTTACAAGAAATAAAAATTATTAATTGCAAAGTGTTTAAAGGGTAATTAATTTAGAAATAAATAATTTATAATTTTGTTATATTATCTAGATGCAAAAAGAGTTGGATTTGTTGAGTCTCGTTGTCGCTTTTTCAAACTTCTGTATTTTTTTTAATATTGTTATATATAATTATGAAAATTAGAGTATTAAAATAAAAGACTATAATTTAAAAGGTTATAATTTTTGTGTGATGTTATTTAAAAAATTATAATTTATCCAATTATGAATATTAATTAAATAATCAAGCTTTATAAAATACTCAAACAATTAAATATGTTTAAAATATATATTAAAAAAAACGGATACTCAAGTTCGTCCCATTTTGGTCACCTTCGACTATTATAAATGAAAAGTGTATGAACTTTTGAAATAAAAACAATTTTTTTTACTAATGACAACTTTTAAATGTTAATAATGTAAATTTAATAATCCTCACAATTTGAACTCACAATTTAATAATTATAAATAAAAATAGTGACATTCCATGTCTTGAAAATAAATTAAGAAAAAAAAAAAGAGAATTGAGAAGGATTAGGTTTTTCTTTGTTTAAATTGAAGGATAGGCCACTATTTCTGAAGGGAGGGAATGTGCAAATTCTGATACCTAAATCGTGCTAATTAATCAATCAATAAATGGGATAAATAGAAGAAAGTATTGGAAGAGGAAGAGGAGGGAAATGATCCCTCACAGACCGTTTCATCAATCTGCAATTTTCCTTTCCTCCTCGTTTCCACCTTTCTTTCATTCCAATCAATGTTTCCTCCGACACCCCCATACACATGAATTTTCAACATCACATTATGTAAAAGATTCACACCACCATTTCATTTCTCATTTCCATGTTTCAAGGGATTCCCCACCCTCCTATTTCACACACTGGTGCCTTTCCCTCCCCAATGTTTTTCTGACATTTTTCTCATCAAATTCTGATGTTACATTAGTTTTTGCAGTTTCGGGTCTAGATTGATCGATTACCAACAAAATTTAATACATATGTAGGCTTGTGGTTGAATTGAAGGGATACCCTTTTGATATTTTGGCCTTTCTTTCCCTTATCATGTTCAGAATCGGACTTTCTTGAGGGAGGGAAAGAAGGCAAAATTCTGAACCAAACTTGTTAAATTTTGCAACTTTTTTCCATCATTTAATTGGTTTTTGGTTTTGGTAACAATGAGAAAAAAAGTGGGTAATAAGGTCTCTGGTGTTATTTCCCGCCAAGTTTTGCCTGTTTGTGGCAATCTTTGTGTCTTCTGCCCTGCTCTGAGGGCAAGGTCAAGACAACCTGTTAAGAGGTATAAGAAGCTCATTGCTGATATTTTTCCTCGTAATCAGGTTTGTTGTCTCTATTTTTTTTTCTACTTAATTCACCATTTTCTGTTTAGTTCCATGTCTCTCTGTTCATTACATATTGTCATTTCAAGACTATTTCCTTGTCCAACCCATTTATGTTTTGTAGTTCAAGTTTTGGATACTTGTCTCCACAAAAACAACAAATAGTTGCTCATACACTTTTCCTCATTGTTGGTGTGAAAATCCTACTAGAGCACATATTGAACAAGCAAATAAATACAAACTTAGTTTAATCTTCAATTGAGGTAGTTAAGTAGGCTAGTGAGGTTCAAGGTAAGTAAACAATCAAATTCAAGCATAATTAAATATGTAAAATAATGCAAACTTGATGTCTATATTTACTAAAAGATGCATGCTTACATGTCAATTAGTGGCCTTAGTTTAATCGACTTATTCATTCCTTTTGTGTTCATTTTTGTCTCACAAGGTACTTACAACATTGATTTTACTTTTGTTTATGAGATGACAGGAGGAAGGACCAAATGATAGGCAAATAGGAAAACTATGTGATTATGCTGCCAGAAATCCTTTACGCATCCCAAAGGTATATGCAAACTTTAAACAAAATGTTCATAAAAGTTTAAATGTATTTTATTATATATCTTGCATACATTGATTCTTGTATATGTTCACTGAAGTTATATAATTTATCAGATTATGCAGGCCCTTGAGCAAAGATGCTACAAGGAGTTACGAGTCGAGAATTTCCATGCAGCCAAAATAGTCATGTGCGTTTACAGGAAATTTTTGTTTTCTTGTAAAGAGCAAATGTGAGTTCACATTTCTATTATCTTTACGCTTGTATATAGATGGATTTATACATGTCTGTTAGAATATATAAGAAGTTTTTGTAGTTTATCATGTATATGTGTTAGAATCAATTCATAGTAATCTTTCGAATTGATGATAACACTTTACTTTAACAAATTGTTCTTAGAATTTCAATGTGTCTATTGAGAAATTTTTCACGAATTTCTAAGAGAGTTTTGTTTTGTTCTTACCGATATATTTTTTGGTAATCTTTGCTTAACCTTGTAAAGTTAAGAGATTTGAAAACAAGTTGTGAACTTATTTTTCTTTGTTGACACAGACCATTGTTTGCGAATAGCTTGCTAAGTATTATTCACACGCTACTAGATCAATCACGTCAAGATGAAATGAGAATTATAGGATGTCAAGTTTTGTTTGATTTTGTAAATAATCAGGTTGGTTTTTATTGTTTCTTCTACACTTACAAGTCTTAAGTTCAATAATTTGACAATTATAATTCAGTTTTCATTTCTTGTAACCTTCAGAGTTTTGACTAGAAAAACGTATATGTAAGCCTATATATACTTTTATGAAATTTGTAGAATGATGGAAGCTACCTATTCAACTTAGAAGCTGTTATCCCGAAACTTTGTCTATTAGCCCAAGAAACAGGAGATGATGAAAGGGCAAGAATCAGTCGTTCAACTGGTTTGAAAGCACTTTCAGCAATGGTAGTTATTTAATAATAATTCTGCCACTACAATTGCTATTAACTCTTTTATTGAATAATTTAATTCTAGTATTTTCCATCCACCTTTCTATAATGGGATAGTTGCAATTTTGCTTTATAACTATTCCGCATTCCAAATAAGTTCATGTTATCTTTGTATTTTAACTTCGATGATCCAATGGTTGCTTTAACTTTACCTTAGTTCTAAGTTAATTCCTACTGTAAATCTAAAAAGTGTTTTTTATTTTTTCATTTTTAAAACTAATTTTATGCTCAATGGACATGTTTGCTTACCAGCGTAGTTCACATTTTTTTTTATATTTTTTGTGATCATTAAAAGCTCTTATATAATCTGGGTTTCATATTGTGACTTAAATTTACTGTGATAAGTATTTGTTTCTTTTTTGATTCACTTTTTTGAGGTTACATACTTCTTAGACTCTGCGAAGATGTTGGAATGGAATTGATTATTTATTTCTGTTGTATTTCCCTTTTTTCAGTAATTTGTCTCCTTTCTTCAATTTTAGCATAATTTTAACACACATCCTTTTGAATTAAATGACTATTTTGCTTTATAGGTTCGATTTATGGGTGTAAATTCTCACATGTCGGTTGAATTTGATAACGTAAGTAAATTTTTACTTTTCAATCTTATGAGTACTTAGTTTTGTAATATTTGCTAGGGATGTCTTTTTGTGGATATATAAGCATACTTTAGTAACTATACTTCTGTCCTAGAATTGAAAAGGACAATTATTTTTTGGGTATATGCAGATAATTTTGTAAACAATCTCATTTAACGCGCCTTGTTTAGTCTCCATCATGCATGTGTTTGCAGCCATCTTATGCAAAATTACATTTTGTATGCACACACTCTCTAAATTTTTATAAGATTAATTTGCAGACAAATGTTGGTAATAAAAAGAGTAACAATTTATTACAATAATTTGCATTATTTATTCGGTTAGAAATTGTTGGGCTTCTCAGTCATGATCCCCCATTCTATATGTTCATTACTAATGATCTATGAAGCCTGGATACGGACATGGATACAACACAGACACGGACATACGGCTAAATTGAAAAACATAGGACACAAGACATGGCATGTATATACATATTATTTTCAAACTTTCAACTAACACATTGTCAACTAACATAGAAATGAATCTAATTTATTTATTGAATATCAAAAAAATGAAAAGTAGTAATCATATAATACTTTTTCCTTATTTTATAATCATAATAGAAACTTATGTGATAAATTTACAAGTTTATGGATTTTTTAGAAAATTATTGAATTTGTGGTTATTAATATTGTGTTGGAGTCATGTCAAAATCATGTTAAAAACAAAAAAAATATCTTTTAAATTGGACATTGTACTGATACGTGTCGTACGAGTGTCGGTGTTCGATACGTGTTGGAACATTGATGATTGTATTCTTATATGTTATCTATATGGGTATTAATATATTAAAAATTTCTATCTATTTAATTGTAGATCGTTTCTGTTGTCTTGGAAAATTATGAAATTCCCAAGGACAATTTAGCAAATATTGATGATGAGGAAAAAGGAGTCGAGAATACGTGGGTCGAAGATGCGATGGCCAACGAGGATCAAAACTCTCCTTTGCATGATGTCAGAACGAGGAACCCTTCGTGGACGAAAGTTGTTAACGATAAAGGCGAAATGATTGTAGCCATGTAATTATTTTTATAATAGTAAATATTTGCAATAAATTTATGTTATCTTGCACTTATCTCATTGACTTAACATTCATAAATTCACACAGGGAAGATGACAATAATCCAGCTTTTTGGTCTGGGGTTTGTCTGCATAATATGGCCAACTTAGCCAAGGAGGGAACTACTATACGTCGTGTGATGGAATCTATATTCCGGTACTTCGATAATGGAAACTTATGGTCTATAGACCATGGGCTGGCCATTTCTGTTTTGAAGGATATATTATTTTTGATGGATGATTCGGGTAGACTTACTTATTTCATGTTACACTTCTCTTGTATCATATGATGTTTTGTTGATTGTTACTACTTTTTATGTTTTCTCTTTCATTTTTTCTGCATCTTGTTGCAGAGAAAAACACACATGTGTTGCTATCAATGTTAATTAAGCACCTGGATCATAAAACTGTCCTTAAAGAACCTCATATGCAACTTGACATTGTCGAGGTCACCACTTCACTTTCCCAATATGCAAAGGTCCAACCTTCTGTATCAATAATTGGTGCAGTGAGTGATATGATGAGACATTTGCGGAAGTGCATACATTGTTCCTTAGAAGAGTCAAAGATGTCCCCTGATGAAATAAACTGGAATAAGAATTTTAGAAAAATTGTGGATAAGTGCCTTGTAAAGTTGTCAAATAAGGTACAGGAATTTTTACACAGTTTTCATTCAAGTTTATCCTTAAACTTCACATGACAGCTGAACCAGAAATGTTTTGAATGACTAATATGTATGATTTTTGTTGTCACTAAAATGTGGTTGAAGTTATAATATATGTAGTTGTCACACAATATTACATTTATCATAAAAAGTAAAGGAAGAGATCTAACCTTCTTCTACTCATGAATAGGTTGGAGAAGCAGAGCCAATTCTTGATGTTATGGCTGTGATGTTAGAGAACATCTCAGCTACCACATCAAACTCTAGAACCACAATCCATGCTGTAAATAGAACTGCTCAAATTGTAGCCTCCTTACCAAATAAGTTATATCAGAATAAGGCAAGTAGTGGATATTCTTGGTGCTGTTCTTTCTTCTATGATTCATTGCTTTGATTTTATGGATAAATTATCTTATAAAACCTTAATTTACATCCCAGGCATTCCCTGAGACCTTGCTTCATCAATTGGTCCTGGCTATGGTCCATCCTGATCATGAAACACGAGAAGTAGCTCACCGTATCTTTTCTGTTATTCTTGTGCCAGCCTCTATATTTTCTGGTCGAAGCATGACTATTTGTGACCGTAAGCCATCAACTGTTCCACGAACTCTCTCTCGAGCAGTCTCTGTTTTCTCTTCTTCAGCCGTCTTATTTGAGAAGTTAAGACTGGAGAAAGGTTTAAGTGAAAAATCAATTAAGTATAGACAAAATACTTCTGGAGAGATTGACTCAACTAATAGCAATGGTGGGATCGTAAACAAGTTAAAGTCAATGCATAATCGGGTGAATAGCATAAATAATCCTCCTCTACAATTCGAAGTTGATGAAATTGCTGCAAAAAATGATGATAAAAACTCGGTGAGTCTCATGTTGATTAGTTTCCACTAATGATTTCATTATTGGAAACATAGTAGTTAGATGACTAATTCTCACTTTTCCAATATTCGTATATGGGTGCGTGCATACAAACTCCCCTTCTAACCACTATGTGCTTTTCTTAAATTATCTTGAGGTTGATGTTATCAGGGTTAACAGTGTTGATCAATTTTGTCACTTGTATATAGGTGGTTGCTGCTCTTAAGCTGAGTAGGGTTCAGATAAATCGATTACTATCATCAATTTGGGTACAATCTGTATCTCCTAAAAACGTGCCTGCAAATTATGAAGCAATTGCTCATTCATACACTTTGGTGCTGCTTGTTTCAAGAGATAAGGTGATGATTAGATTCATGATATTGTTTTTTTTCTTGGTATATAATCTCAAAATAATTTAATTTTTTTAAGGGGTCCTCTTTTTATAATGTTTTCTGCTTTTTTTCCCTTTTATTCATGAAAATATGTATTTTTTACAGAATTGTTACATCATTATTTTTTATTGATATTTAAGTTTTTGAATGTTTCAATCCTCAAAACACATGAAAAAGTAGGGAAATGGATAAAAATAAAGATGGAGAATTTGGAATAGAATATTCCATGGGTTAGTTATTGGTGGTGTTAAATTTAAGCTCCTACTTGTGGTCTACATCTTTGATGTAATATCATTATTTTTTATCTTGCACTTTACTTTATTCATCTATTGTCTATAATTATTTATATGTCCATAACATTTGTAATGTGATGTATATTTTTCATATTATACTTGTGAATGTATTATGGAATGTTAAGGTCCATCGTGCAACCTAAAGTTGTAAACTATTCACCCAAAGATATAATATGTATGTTAGCATTGCTTTAGGATCTTACAGTTAAAATGGAGAAAATGGTCAAGGTTGTTTATAGTGTTTTCATTCTTTCTTTTTAATGAACGAGACTTTCTTTTCCTTTAAAATTATTTTCCAAAATTACTTTGCCTTTTGCAGAATTCATATCATGAGTTACTGGTTCGAAGTTTTCAACTTGCTTTTTCTTTATGGAATATTTCTCTAAAGGAAGGTGAGTTATTCATTATAGTTAAATTTGATAGAGAATCCAATTGTGACATGATTGAGTTTTTCTTGGGTCCTTTAATAGTATTAGTAGACATTACGTATCTTTGACATCCTATATTTATATTGGAAACAAAATCATTCTTCTTTTCTATTACTCAAACTATATATTATAGTCACACTTACAATTTATCATTTGTAGTTCAAAATTCTTTTTCCTGCTTAATATTGAGTTAAGTGGTACTGTGCTTCTAATGGACATTAGCCAATAATTTGTATACTTTAAAAAGGCTTGGAAATTGTAGTTTGGTGAGGAGTCTTCGAAATAAAGTAGCATATGATCATTCTAAGCAGCCATTTTATTAGAAAATAAACACATTTCCATTGGGAGTGGGTGCAAAATGAGAACAGGGAAGAACAAACATACCTTTGTTGTTGGAATGTTAGTCCTTTCAGCTCTTAATTCCTAATTTATATTGTAGGGTCATTACCATCATCTCGTCGAAGATCACTCTTTACTCTGGCTACTTCAATGATTGTGTTTTCTTCAAAAGAATACAACATTGACCGTCTTGTCCAAAGTGCCAAAGGAGTGCTTTTGGATAGACAGGTAGTGTCCATACAAAAGTTTTCCGACACCTTATGCCTTATTATTTGTAAATGTTTTCACCATATAACCTTTAATGTTGTCATCAACTGAATTCAGATTGATCCTTACCTTCAATTAGTTGATGATTATAAGTTGCAAGTTGTCAACTTTCCACCACAAACCATCATTTATGGATCTAAAGAAGACGATGATAGGGCCACACAAACGCTTTCAGAGTTATTGGGTTCTATTAACGAAACACGAGATCTCTTTGCTACTGAAATCATTAAGTGCTTGGAGACGTTTGCAAAAGTAAAACTTTCACTTGTGTTTAGAACTGTCAATAGATAAAAATAGTTGTATTTCTAGACATCATGAACCTTTTATCATTTATGCAGGCCGAATTATCTTCAATTAAGGAACAACTGCTGGAAGACTTTGCACCGGTTGCTATGTGTGAACTTGGATCTCAATTAACAGTGAATATGGCTACAAAGGTGACTTAAATGGGTTTCTTTTCGGAGTTAATAAACTTATGTATGTTCCTAATTACGATTGACAGTTAATTTCACAACATACAGGGTGCTTTAACGGCTTCAAATGTCGATGACGACTTCACTTTTGAACCTCTTGAAGGTCAAACTAAACCAAATCCTGCTTTATCCGTAGAGGTCCCTAGTCTTCTAAGTGCTAATCAACTTATAGACCTTGTACGTGATCCCTTCTTTATTGTTGTACATTTTTGTGTTCTTTGGATTGTGTTTTAAGTTCTTCTATCAATTGCACAAAAAATTGGCATTTCACTTTGAATGTAGGCTTCGGAGACACCTAGTCCAGCTGGGAGGATTTCTGTATCAAACGCATCTTACAATGTTATGGCTGATAAGTGTGAGGTACTTTTGATGGAAAAGAATAAGATGTCTAGATTGATGAGTACCAAACAAAAGGAAGATAGTTTAGACGACTCTCTTCTGCTGGATGAAGATAACGCATTGAAAAACAAGGAATCCTCTAACCAAATGGATTTTCAGAAGGTAATTCCTGGCTTTAAAATTCCACACTTACATTCAATAACTACGTATGCATGTTTTTGTTTTTATCTAACAAAGGTTTATTAAATTATCTGCATAAAAATGTATGGTTGTACATGAACTTTATGACACTATAAATGTACCTTGAAGATAGGCTTACCCTACATATACACATACATTTGAAATGACTATCTAATTAAGTTATATAAAATGCAGGTGGATATTCTTCCCTTTGATGATAATGTTGGTGTGGATTTATTCAAAGCAACTTCTGGTCCTCTTCCAATGTTGTGTGCAACTGAATATCAAACTCATTCTCATTCTTTCAAACTTCCAGCAGCAAGCCCTTATGATAACTTTCTAAAAGCTGCTGGTTGTTGATCTTGTAGTTATGCTAAATTACACACTTTACAAGCTAGTTAAAAAATCATGATGAAGGAAGTGAGTAGTGGATCACAAAGGGAAGGTTTTTATTAAGAACTTTAATTTCACTGGTGGACAAGGCAAAGATATATCAAGAAATATTAGTATTCTTATTCTGATCATATGTTCAATTTTGATACTTTATTCTGTATAACCTTTCTTTATTAATTGGTATGTTGTCGACTCAGGCTTCATACTAATTAAGCAGTCGTTTTAAAATGCAGAGTATAATTTCAGTCTGCATTTTGTCTTCACTATGATCTAATATTTACTGTTAGATGGGATAAACTTGTTCATAAGCATATGTAGAATTAGAAAAGAAGTTTGTGTAATATAAAATTAGTTTATAAACGAAACCATTTACAAAAAATTATTTTCTATTAGATATTTTTAATCTAATTTTTAACTAATGAATACATTAATTTTAGTTTAGGAAGATGTTTCTTTTTTTCACTTTTTTTTATATTTTAAAAATGTTTCATAAAGAAGTTTCCTCCAAACAAATCTTCATAAAAGAAAACTTTAATTGAATACATATAACAACTCATTTTTCTCTTGTTTTTATATTGGATCATGACTGAAATAAATATCTTCCACCGCGATGTTGTGCTTGAAAAAAGTGAATTGCAATAAAGGAAGGATATTGTAACAATTTGATTTATGTTCAAAGAATTGAAGTAAAAAAGTTATGTTAATAGAATTGCAAAGATTATTTAGGAAATTTTGGTTGGAAACCGAATCATAAATTGAAATTATTTAACTGTGCTTGTGATTGTAGTAATAGTAATGGGAGTTGAGTATAAAGGGAAAAAATAATCTCATTCTCATAAACCCTACCTTAGACATCACTGACAAACATAGTTAATTTTACTTTGATTTATATGGAATATGCACACGATGACAACACACAACAAGTATATGATGAAATATTTACTTGATAAGATTTTTGTCATAAAAGTGTTAAGTTAATTACTTGAGCTTTGTTTATACTTTGACATGTATTTCTCTGATGGTGGAGTTAACCAGGAAACTCTTTCATGTTTGAGGGGACTATGCATAACAATAAAAGAGTAAAGAAAAAATTATATACAAAAAATTCAAAGAACTTGATGATGACAAACAGAATTTAAAAGTAGGTTAGTAAGCTAAATTTTTCTATTCGATACAAAAATTACATAAAATTGTTTCAAATTTAGAGCTATGAAAATATTCAGCCTTGCGTTTAATAATTTTGGTGAATTAAAAACTAGAAAAAATAATAAAAAATAGTGAATAATATTAACTATGGCAAAATCAAGTTATTTCAATATTTTCAGATTGGCCTGTTAAAAATAAGAAGAGATGTGTCATGACAAAGTGAGCTAAAAATTGTCCTTTTGTGAAAGTCAATGTCCAATTAATACATACTTTTATATATACTCATTTATTTATTTATCTTGTTATGATTTATAATTCTCAACTCTAGATTGTTAATAAATGTCATTGGCTATTAATATTCTCTCTTTTCTTTTGGATTTTTTTTTATCTTATTGATCTGTGTTTTAGTTTTCATTTGACCGTTTATTATGCTCTCTTTGTCATATTTTTAGTGTTCTTTTTTGTGGTTTACAACTATTCTTCGAAGAACTTTTCTTGAATTAAAACAAAATTGTCTAAAAATAATTCAAATATCTAATTTAATTATTGCTTTATGTATTTTACATATCTTACATGTGTTTATGTATTAGATAAGTAATGTTTTCTCTCCTTTTTTTTCATAACTATGAATATTATTGTTACTATAATCACGTTTATAATTTTCTACTTCACAAACTTTCTAGAAGACAGGATTTAAAGAATTATCAAGAAAGATGGCAAAAATATGATTGCAAGGATAATAAAAATGTGGAAGGCACAAAATCAGGTTTAAGAAATAATAATCCATAGTAGATCCACAAAAATTTAAAATTTAAAATATAATACAGATGCATCTAATTTGTTTTCCTGAAAACTTACTTTCAGAATATATTTTTTTAAAATTTAAATACTTCGGAAAGAAGTTCATCAAATATTATTTTTTTTAGAATACTTTTCTTAATGATTTTTTTTTTAACTTTCAGAAAACAGTTTTAGAATAATTTTTAAGCTTCGGAAAGGTAGTTTTATGAGTTTTTAATTTTCTAAAAATATTTTATAGAAAAATCAGGAAGGTATATATATATAAATATCAACTGACGTTGAAAATAGTTTGGGCCGTAAAATAATGGGCCGAGAGTGGGCAAAGTAGCCCAGCCCATATATGTACTGAATGCAGAAAGTAAAGTAGAAGCGTTCTTGTTTCACTTCTTCCATTTCGTTCTTTCTCTCGATAGATCTCGAGCTTCAGGTACGAACCCTAGACTTCTTCTGTAAGCCTTTTCGATTTCATGCCTCGCATGAATTTATCTCAAATGTCTTATTGTTTCTCGTTTAATTTCCGCGCTTCTTTATCCTCTTCACTGGGTCGATTATCTGAACATTCAATAGACTCCAATTAGGACCGGATGTAACTTTTTTTTTCTGACTTCTAATTTTTTATTAATTGATTCAACCAATACATTGCACGATTAGGGACGTGATTGTTTTACCACATTTACATTTATTTTGTGCAAATTTGATTTCAATTCCAAGTTTCCCCCCTTGAAATTTGCCTAATCTTATGTAAACTGGTTTCTGTGACAATGCTTTACCTTCTCTATTTTTTCTATGCTCAGTGGTTTCGATGAAGAAGCTTGTTTGCTTTCTTGTGATGGACTTTATAGTGTAAAATACACCAAATCATACCGTCTTTTACATAATCGCCCAACCTGTAGGCTTATTAATATTCGGATGATAGGTCTTAAAAGAGTTCCCACATGCAATATAAGGGTTTTGTTCTGACAACTTTCGGTTGATGTATCATTGCATATGAATTGACTCCTCACGGTTTCTGTTTTCTTCAGTTTGTTATGTTAATCCATTCAACCATCACCTGAAGCTAGCATTTTGGGTTTATTTATATTTTTTATTGTGGGTTGCTATCTAATATCCTCGAGTCTCGAGTTGTTCGTTTGGTTTGTTAATCTATATAGTAATCTACTTAAGCTAGCATTTTGTATTTGTTTATATTTGTAATTGAGGGTTGCAATCTAATATCAGAGTCTCGAGTTGTTAGGTTGTTTAGCATCTAAACAGCATGTAGTTTTTGTCAAAGGGATTTCCACTGCTATATTCACGAGTTTGTAAGATTTTAGGAATGTAGTTGCTTTACCACTCTAACTAACACGATTTCATGCATTTTTTTGGTGCCTGTGCAGTTTAGTGTAAAATTCCACCTAGATTGTTTTCTGCAATTTTATTGTGTCGTACCATCTGTTTAATTGGATAGGAATGATGTCTCTGCCATTCATGTAGCCGTTTTCTTTCGATTTTGTATTTTGACTTATTTATTCTTTTGTTTGTTAGCGTAGTCTGCAGTCATGTCAGCCAAGTATATCGTTTCTGCTGTTCTTGGATCGTTTGGAATTGCATGGGTTTGTGATTATTATGTTTCAGACAAAAAGATATTTGGAGGTGAGTAGAGTCTTCCACCAGAAACAATTTGCTTTCTGGATTTGTTTTTACAGTGTGTAACCCCCCTAACTGATTTCTTCAGGTAGTACCCCTAGCACCATTACAAACAAAGAGTGGGAGGAAGAGACTGACAAAAAATTTCAGGCATGGCCTCGTACGGCTGGTCCACCAGTTGTCATGAATCCCATAAGTCGCCAAAATTTCGTTGTCAAGTCTCGCTCTGAGTGATCATTTTTGTTCATGAATTTTGAGTTAATTGGTTCACCTTGATCATGGGATATGTTTCCATAAATGATGGTCATGTTTGAGGTAAAACTCCTCCAGTTCAATTAGTGTTTCTATGTTTTAACATGTGAATGTTTACTTGCTTAATAAAAGGTTATTTAAACAAAGTGGATTTATTAATGAATATTCTTGTATTCAAATTCTCTGTTTAGTCTCTACCTTGGTATGAATGTGAATCAATGCGTGAAATTATGTTTAGCAGAGGTATGCTAAAAACTATTACTAGCGGTACTATCGGGTGCATTTAGCCAGTGTCATTCAGTGAGAGCAACCAACTTTGGATTGTTTTCCCTTGCTGTAAAATTACAAGTGCGGTTTTGAACGTATAGTGCTTGATGGAAATTTGCCATGTGCGGGAAATGTTAATTGATTGGTTTGCATCATAGTCCATTCTCAGTAATTTGTGAATCTCTCATCAAATCTGAGAGCAAGTTTTAGCTTTAGAGTATTATTAACTACTCTTCAGCGGTAAACCAACACGCACAAAACTCATTCTTAATATGATTGTGTAGAAAGAAAATTGCTTATTTACTTAAATTTCTGGTCTCTTTTGCTGACTTTAGAATTTAAAGTGTTGGGTGGCTGCTGGAGAACACCTCATCCTTTGACTTACCGAGATGTGATAGTGTTTGGGAGGAAAAAATTTGGATGAGATAGAAATATAGAAGAGAATAGTAGCGAATTGGAATTGTTAAGAAATGATAGAGAAATATAGATGTTTATTTTAAGAAAAATAGGACAGAGTAAAAATAGAAGTATAACAAGTATTTTTCGTATAAAGACTGATGTGAAAAACTGATAACTGAAAGAATATTCGGGACTTGTATCCAGGAGAATGCAATATTGATTACGAATTTCAATGATCGAAAGTCATGATAAAATTAACTGAATTTTAACAAAATGTATAAGTTGTTGGTTTTGTAATCATGACATGACCGTTATTGCACTTTATTCTAAAAGTGCATCTCCTGAATTTAGAGTAGCCAAATTCATTATGCAAAATTGGTAATCGATTGTGAATAATTGGAAAACAAATTATTTGATGAACCAACCATTGATAATTTGACTAGTGGTGGACAAGCTGGTTGTTTTGACAAATAAAGTTATCTCTAAATTTCTTGCAGATTTTAAAAGGGAGCGGAAAATAAAATTGAGTCAATTTTTTAGGGAAAATAAAAATATGTATTAAGTTGACGTTTAAGTTAATTTGATTTGAAAAGACTAATAATCAATTATGGAAAATTATTCATAATGGATTATAATTGGGGAAGTAAATGTTTTTCCTAATAATATAATATTGAATATTGATTATCATTGACAGTAAAAATAAGCTTACTGTTAAATTTCATTCTTGATCTATAGAGAAATTGTATGTTGGAGGATTTGTATTTGTTTATTTCTCTTCACTTCTATTTTCAACACTATCAAACAATTTTTTTTTCACCCTTCTTTTTTCATGTTTTCCCTCAGTCCCTCTCTTCAGGAACAGACAAGAGATTCCTCGTTTTGATAAATGTCTTATCAGTTATTAAAATTTCTTTTTTGACAATTAAATTTAGATAATTTTCTCTTATAAAGAAATGAAAGGTTGTGTAGAAAATATCACCTTAGATATTAAGATAAAACTTATCAGAATTTAGTTTTTAAAAAATTATTTTTCAATTTGTTCTGTACTCAAGTGTTATTACAGTATATTTATTTAGCTCTTCCTTTACCTTGAAGTTTGACAACTGAAGTAAACAAAAACAAGTAGCTGAAAATCAGTAATATATCTCACAACTCAAATATAAGGAAAAAAAGTCACGAGAATTAGATATAGACAAATTTCAATCCTCTAAACCTTATTTATGTTGTTTTAAAACTACTTTTATTTTTAAATCAAACGTAATTCTTAATAAAAATATAACTTCGGACATCTTAAAAGAAAAAATATATCTTTTATTATATAGAAACAAGAATATTAAATAAATTTAACTACTATTCTTAATTAGTATTGAAGTAATTAATTTTACATATAAGTTTACTCGAATTACATATTCACGCTTGGAAACGCACTAAACAAACGTGCAATGCGATAATCATGGCACTTTGTATCAATCACCATGGTGCTTCTGCGTGGCGTGGACATTATGTATGATATAGGAAGAATGGAAACCAAACATGTCGTTAAAGTTCATTTATTTAGGTTTTTATAAACTTTAAGAGTTGACTTTTTGAACACCCAATGAATCCTTTTTCCAAATTAAATACCTAATAAACTATAATTTTTTGGTTTAAGTTCATAAAAAAATATATTTGTGTTTTATTTTTTATCATTACATTGACTCTTTTAATTGAATCCTTATTTTTTTTATATATTTTTTTTTTTCAACTTAATTTTTTATAATAGTAATTCATTTTTTTTCATATTATTATTATTATTATTATTATTATTATAGGTAATAAAAGAAATTTAATAAACGTAATTTTCAATTATTCAAAATCGCAGTATACAAGTTTCAACTTAATAATATACACAGGAATAGTAGAATGAAACAGGTGATAACAGATATTTAAATTAAAACATTTAATTTATTAAGTACCTAATATATATAATTTTTTTTATTAAAAATAATCATAGAGAAACTA
>Ga0099823_1002003_pt1 | contig 17876 bp, 8 predicted proteins | sample CowpearedBW_FD_76831 | JGI IMG/M metagenome (GOLD analysis project Ga0099823, IMG submission 76831) | Root nodule microbial communities of legume samples collected from California, USA - Cow pea red BW | ecosystem: Host-associated > Plants > Roots > Nodule | place: USA: California | collected...
AAAAAAAAAAAAACATAAAGAAACTTCGATAAATTCGATTTCTAAATTCTAGGGTAATTACGCGGTGACAAACACGTCTTCTGGAAGGTTTCGAAGAAAATATGAAGCAGCATGGTGTGGAAGAATTTGTAGCAAACGACCATTGACGTTGATGTGCCACAAATTGCTCAAAGGAATTTGAAGATACTTTCAAGTACTTTCTTCGTAACGTTGTAAAACTTTTGTGGTCTATTATGGTCTCTAAAACACTGTCAAACTAATGTATTAATCAATGTCTTAGTCATCGTGTTTGGACTTGTTGAATATGTTGCAATAAAGCTACATGTACGTAACGCGGCATTAGTGTTTTTCTTCAATCATTATTATAATTCATTTTCTTATGTGATTGATAATTAATATGTAAGAATAATTTCATTTAGGGTTTGACCATTTATGGAACATATAATTAATTGAGGGTTTGACCATTTATTAAACACTTGAGTATACTTTGTCAAATCAATTATGTGTGAACTAGAATTCATAAAATTTGATCATTAGTGTATAAGTTTGGTCGTAAACATGTTCAAACTCCATTTAAATTGAATTTTATAAATTTTGCTCTCAAGTTACTTCAAAATGTATGCATAGGTTTTAAAACCCTTGTAAAAACTTGTAGTGTGATTTCTACGTTTGGAATGGTTTACAATTATAACTATAGTTGCTAGAAATGGTCAATACAAAGGATTTGATATGCTTTTCTAGTCTCTGAAATTAAAAATTATTAATCTCTTTGGTATTATATTACACTAAATTGATTACCTAATTGTTTTGAACAAAAAGCTATTCCAAATGAGAAATTAATGTTAATGTTGTTGTATGATGTTGACATGTGATACCTAAAAAAGTTTTTAAAATTTTTAAAATAGTATAATTTATCTATCTTGAAAGAAATATTAAGAATTGGAAATTAATGTCTACAAATTCTTAGGGATCAAAATCAAGAAGAAGAAAAATATTATAAATCACTAAAAAAAATTCTTACATTTTATTATAAAATTATTTCAAAAAAACAAAAGATTTTACCAAAATAAAATTAAAATTCTCTAATTCTGTGAAGATTCAAAATTCAAAGTATACTTAAGCCTACTATAAAATCAGCATAAGAAGAAAATAAAATAAAATCGTATATATAAAATAAAATTACCTTCTATTAATATAATTACACTAATTTAATAATTTTAAAAAAATATACCAATGTAATAATTTTTAAAGAAGATCAATAATAAGAAAACCTAAATTAGTGTCATGAAAGGTTCAATTTGCCTGGCTCGATTAACAAATGATATAAATTCAATGAGTTTTTTTTCAACTCTGATGAAAAATATCTTTCTTTTTTAGTTTTATGAAATACCATTGACTTCACGTTATTGAAAATACTTAAATTGATACTTCATACCTGATAAAAAATTATATAATCGCTAAACTTAAATTCAACTCCATTCAGTTTATTTGTTTAGAAAAAAATAATTAATTTCGTTATTAATTTTCGTCATTAATTTTATGCATTTATTGGTTGGCCTACGTTGACACGTTACGTTAATTTACGTAAGGTCAAATATACTTGTTTGAGTCTTAAATTAATTTTGAAAATTTAATTTTTCTCTTTTTGAAATTTAATTTATAATATTGGTACTTCGTTTACAACTTACGAGAAATTGAAAAAAAAATAATTAAATTCAAAATTAAATTAGCATGGTTATAATTTGAGGAAATAATTAATCTTTTGTTGTATGAAATTATGCTTAAAAATTATTTTGAAAGATTTACCTGCGTGTCAGATCACATCTATCTGAGAAAGAAAATGTCAAACCATCAATAATAAATTACATAATTAGGTAGTAACAAGCATTTAAGTAGTTTGTTTAATTTGATTAGTTTGATTCAAATGTACTGTGAAAGTCAAATTTATAAACAAATAGTTAATTTTAGGATATTAATGTTACTAGGTTATTAAAAAATAGTTCTAATTAAAGTAAAGTAAAATGTTACTTCAAAACATAAGTCAAATAAAATACGAAGATAGACACAACAGTTATTGGACCAGGTATATATATAGTCAGTGGAAACGCAATTATTTGACTTTAAATGTTCTTTGAAATACTTGCTTCTAATGGTCAAATGTAAAAATAAAATGATAGTTAGAAGAATATAATCGTAGCTAAGTAATATAGAATTGTAAAGATTGAAGACTACAAAACTGAATAAAGAAATATAAATTCCATTTTTATTTATTTTATTTCATTTATTTTTCTGAAAGGTACTATGACAGTTACATGGAACAGTTGCACAATAACATGACAATTTAGTCGCCACAACATCAAAGAAGAATACTCAAAAGAGTAAAGAAAATGGTTACACATGATCAACGAATTGTATTCATCTGTGACATTCTATTCTGCAGCTAGGAACGTTGTTGCTTCCTCTACATGTAAAATCTCCTTCTTCATTGTGCTAAATAGTAAAAAGGCAAAAAAGAACTGAAAATCACCGCTTTCTTTCAGCACGCCACTTATATACTGGTTGACTAGTTGGACAGAAAATCTCATCTTCAGTTAGTTTGCGTTTCCTATCATTTTTCTGTTCATAGATGGAATATCCTTTCTGAGCATTCTACCTTTCTAAGAATTACAAAAAGGTACACAATAAGCTATGCAAAATATCAATACCTGCAACTCTTTCTTCATTGCCATGTCCATGTAGATTTTCTCTATTTGGCTAAGTCTATCCTTCCTTGCTTCCAACTCTTTATAAGACCGAGCTGTTTTCCTGTATAACAAAAGTAACTTATTATCAAACTGATATTGTACTACATATCAAACAAAGAGAACAAGGGGAAGTAACAGTGCCAGTGGTACTACAGAGAAGAAGTAGCAATATCTTAAGAAATTAGAATTTAAGCTTAATCCAACGTCACGAAATGGGTTTGATAAAATGGGAATTACACCGACATATATATTATAATTTGGTCATATCTCTAGTCGATAAAAGATCTTTAATACATCATAAAACAACTCGTGAGCTGATTTACAACATATTTAACCCAACACAAACAATTTAATATAGCCAAATACAAGAGAACTAATAGCAATCAATCTGACCATAATTGTTATTCATCTCTCTATTTTGGGTTAAATTATGTGAATCATTCCTACCCAAAGACCAATTCTCAATAAAATGAAAGGCATGCAAATAAATAAACAATGAACTTGTCACTCATGATCAAATCCTCAAGCTTAGTCCTGACTAGGGCGTGATTGCCAAGACTCAGAACCCACATTACTACAAAAACATCTTAATGTTGTCGGCATTAAAATACTTAACAAAATTAAGATACTTAATAAAATTAACAATCTTAAAGCACATTGAAGAGAACAAATAATAATTTCACACAACAGATTCTGAAAAAAGTTTCAGTAGGGACAAGTCATTTATCAACTTTTGGTAATCTACCACAACACATCATACAAAACAATAAAAGAATTGATCAAAGATTGTCAAGCATATCATTTAACAAAAGATGTTTAATCTCATACAAGATGTCAAAACAACAAGGAATTTATTTTAGCCTTTAAAGCCAAATGTACGGATGTACCTCTTAATGCCAGCAGGAATATGATCGATAGAAAAAGGAATTTCACTTTTTGAATATCTTGATTGTAACTCTTTAGCCTCTTCCCTATACATGGACAAGAATTAAAAAAGTTAGCAACTCAGAATAAATTTGTGGAATGAGGATGGCATCTACAGTATAACAATATAAAGAGCAAGAAAGGGAATGGGAATAGAGGCAGAAAAGTAGTATGTTAATCAATAAATCAAAAATGGCACAACATAGCTGGAGAAAAGTAAATGAGTTTACTACCGAAAGAAGATATCTTGAAAACATGACTATGGGACCATTTGGAAAAACTTCTATGAAGCTTGTTTGGGTTTATCTTATGGTTAATCATATTAAAAATGGTTGAAAAATGAAAATGTGGGGCTAGGAAAGGAACATCTTATAAACTCTATTTAGCTTTATCTGAATAAGCTTTACAAGAGTGTAGTGTGGCTAGTATACAAGTAACATATATCATGTAATTACAACTGAATGTGCTGTGTCAGAAATTAAGTTAGGAAAAGCAGTTAAAAATAGTTACCGTAATCTGTATAAGTACCTATATAGCACTCTGATAAGTAAATAAAATCATTTTTACCTCTCTTCTCTGCTTTCCACAAACATAGTTTTATGTTAAGCTACTTATCCTAATTTATGATATATATATATATATAGACACACACACACACACATACATATATACATATATAAACAAAAAACATTTACACGCACGGTCACAAATTGGATCCGCTAACCAATTTTTTTTATCAAAGCCATAATGTCATATTGAACATACTTTACCATCTCAGAAGCACGTAGGAAGTTATGATCAGAGCTTAATACAAGAAAAAAACATCACCCTTTAAATTTTGCATACCAATTTTTTTTATCATAGCCATAATGTCATATTGAACATACTTTATCATCACAGAAACAAGTAGTAAGTTGCAAATCAGGGGCTTTATACAAGATGAAAACATCACCCTTTAAATTTTGCATAATTAAATAAGAACTTTCATAACAACTAAGTACACCAATAAAATAAAACATATTAACATTTTAAAAAATTAATCCATGCTGGTCACAAAATGATAGCTCAGAAACTCGTACCTGTCCTCAGCAAACAAAACATGTTTGTTTGCGGGTTGATTATCAATAGAGTGAAGCGAGGCTGTTAGCCTTTCAATTTTCTGCAAGGAAGACCAAAACTTTCCCAGTTAAACCTCCATTGTCACAATATTTCGCACAAAACCCCATTAAAAACAAGAGAACAATTCAAAGCAAAGCCCTCACCTTTTTCTCACTCTGAACCTTCTGAAGAATGTAACCCATATCCTGCGTCTTCATAAGCATAAGCTCTTCCTGAGTGTACTTATTTGCTTCACTCCTACACAAGTCAACAAGCAAATATAACACAACCACAACAACAGCACCAACAAATCACAAAAAAATCGAAAAGGCCATGTAGCAAGTCATCAATTACTCTGGTCTGTGAACTCCATCAACTGTTTTTGTTCTAACCATCTTGAAGTAAAACTCATCTTCATTTCTATTAGCCGCTTTTTCCCTTAGTTTCTGTAAAACAAATAAAAATTAAAAAAATAATTAAAGAGGAAGGAATGAGAATTTGGTGAAGAGATAGTGAAATTCTACCCGTAAAGTGTCCTCTTTCTTGTGGAATGCTTTAGCACGTTGGACATAGTCCTTATGCTTTTCGAGCAAGCCGAATTTTTTCCTCGCTGACCTAATGAATCAAAAAATAAATTTAGAAGTGGGTGACTGAATGAATAGCCATTGGGAGAAAGAAGAGACTCACGGTTGAGAACGCTCTTTGTGAGCACGACTGGGAATGGAGTTTCAGAGTGAGGACATGTTTGCCAAACTATGATATACGCTGCAGTTCAATTTGACAATACTATACACTGCAGTTCAATTCAGACTTCCAATTTCACAATACTATAATATAGACTGCAGTTCCAACACAGCAGAGCACCAAGCCAAATCTGCAGAACACGACCAAATGAATACCCAAATCAGCAAAACAAAACACATATACCGAAATCAACACAACAAATGAACACAATCAATGTGAAGGTAAACAGATGAAAAAGGGAGAAAATTCCACGCGATTGAACGAACCTCTTGCGCCACTGACTGAAGGGTTGCTCGCCGCCGCCGTGGGTTTCTACTCCGTCGCCACTAGCGTTCTTCCTCCGCGGGTCACGCCGGCGCCTTCTTCCACCACTGATGATTTGTTCCGAAATGCGTCCTTCAGTTCAGATGAGGGAGATGTGATGACTGAGAAGGGTTGGTCGCTGCTGTCGCCGCCGTGAGTCACGCCGGGGCCTGCTTCCACCACTGTTGCGCGAGGGCTGAGAGATGAGTGACGAGTCAGAGAAGAGAAGGGCTGATGCGCGTCCCTTTTTTTTTTTGTCAACACCCGGGCCAAATGATTTTAATTTGGAAATTACTTCCTACACCCCTGTCATTTTTCTTTTTGCATTTAGAAATTCTGAAATTTATTTTCGAGATTTTTTAAAAAGTGTCTCGATGACTATCTTTTCATAACAAAATTATTAATGTTTTTTTTTTCATCATTTTTATCACTAAATTTTTTTATAATTATCAATACCTGTAAGTAATTTTAAATATTAATATAGTTAACGACGATAATAATTTTTTTTCATCAAAAATTTAATTGAGACTTCTTTTCATAAATTGGGACTCAATTGACATCTTTCTAAAAATGGATAGCAAATTGACATATTTAATAAAGTGGATATCATCCGACTAACTAAACTTTATATTTATTATATATTCGATCAGAGATCTAACATTTAATTTAATAAATTAATATAAGGGTTAAATATGTTTTTGGTCCCTCAAGTTTAAGTGAATTTTGGAATTAGTCTCTCATCAAAACTTTATACCAATTTAGTCCTTCATCTTTCAAAATGTGTGAATTTAGTCCTTTTAACCAAATTTTGTTAAGTTTATCTGATGTTTCAAGCGCATTTCATGATAGTATTTAAGTTAACATTAAAGCAAAAATGTGTCAAACAATGTAAATAATTTAAATACTATCATTAATTTAAATACTATCATGAAATGTACTTGAAATGTCAAATAAACTTAACAAAATTTGGTTAAAATGACTAAATTCACGCATTTTGAAAGATGAAGGACTAAATTGGTCAAAAATTTTGATGAAGGACTAATTCTAAATTTCGCTTAAACTTGAAGGACCAAAAACATATTTAACCCAATGTTGATATTATACATTATACATATACGTATTGATATCATGTGTCGAATTTGTAAATTTGTAAAACTTGCCAATATTTATTTGTAGTAGCATATAAAATCAATAATTCAATGGTTTTACTGCAAACTAGTATGCGAAAAGAAAGGGTGAGATTCTTGGTACCCCTGAAGTTAACAATTGAATGTGATTCTGTATATGTTGAACCCAAAAAATATATATATAAGAAAACACAGAAATGGGTATGAAGAAGCAAAAAAAGAAGAATATGGAGAGAGAGAGATCAATTGAACTGCATGAGCTTCGGAGCAAATCTGAGCAATCTATCCAAAGCATGAGTGGTGAATTTCCTTGCAAACAAATGACAAATATTTGTGGTGTGACCATTGTACTCGCATGATGTTCCAAACCTGAGCTTGTTCAAAAACTCATTGTTGACATCATTTCGGTAATACCTTGTAGGATGAGCACCACCCTTTGTCCAATCAACCCATGTCAAGGTCCTGTTGGAGTTGCTCTTCCAGAACTTGATGCTAACAAATGTGGGCAAGTAGTGTTCATCGCTGTAGCAATTAGGGTTGCAGTACTTTAAGAAGACTGGGAAGTAGTGATGGTCTGAGACTATTTGAAGGGCCAGAAAACGGTCTATTTGGAACCATTGAGACCCTTTTCTCCATTGGGAGAGACTGATCTCGGGCCTCATTTTGGACCTGTACCTGCCACGGCCCACTTCACCGGGCTGATCATAGGCCTCCACAAAGATCTTGGTTGAGTTCATCAGGTAAGTGTAGATGGTGTTGAAGTTGAACAGAGGAATGCATGACTCTGAGAGTAGCACAAAACGTTGGTTCGACAAATCAAGGAGTGCATTGCCTAATAGCCTTCTCTCTGCTTCAATCATGCTGTTCTCACCCCACCTTACTTCCTGCATATATCATTGTCCCCACACAATATAATATATCAGTTTATGGTATATAACTGGATGCAAATTTTATTTACAAGTCAGATTTATAAGATTAAGTTTAGATTTAACGTCAACCTCTTAAAATCTCTTAAAATGTGGTCAAATATTAAACTATAAACCCTAAACTCTAAACTTATTTTAACAAGATTTATTGTTTTATTATTTAATATACTATCAGACCATACCACTGATGATTTTATGTCTATTGAATCTATCATATCACTTACTATTTAAGCCGTTATCAGAGAACTATTGATTTTATGTCTAAGCGTAAGAGAGTCTATTAGACATTTAATGTCAACTAGAAATAAGATGATTTTACGATAACTACATATCTCGCCTTACAAGTCGGTTTTAAAAGTTGGAATTAATTTAATTTTGAAATTAAAAGAGTGTATAAATGTTGCCATTTCTAACTTTTGGAAACCTGCTGGATTCTAAAGTTGTTCATGTTGTGTTATATTGTTTAAACATAAATGACATGGCAAAAAGATGCATTTATTCTGTCCATGGATTCGTTTTCTCATGCTAGAGACTAGGTACATGAAGAAAGGAATTGTGAAAAGTTTGAATAAATTGGTTCTGGAAATAGAGAAGAATAGAATTTTTCATGCAAGTGCAAAAGGAGTGGAATCAAAGAAAAGTATGACCAGTTTGTATTGACTGTCCAATTCTGGAAGCAACCAAAAAGTAGAAACAAAAATGAACATTCAATAGATTCAATACACCTTATACATTGTTCTGTTTTGTAAAATTTATTTACCTCCATATATAATGCAGACAAAAAACATGGAATTCTAATGGATAACTAGCTAACAACGAAAGAAACTGGAATTGTTAAAGATTATATTAACTAAAACATTGAAGTTCATTGGAAAAAATAATGTTATTGAAAAAAGCATAAGCTGTGTCAGTCTACTATAGGCCATCAAAAGATCTTATTTGAAGGCATTGGAAGTGATCTTTTTCAGCCTTTTAGCTGGAGTTGTTCTTTCGTCAAAACTCTTCTGACAAGCAATGTTGCAGAAAATTCATAAGAACGTGTGCAACTATGGAAACTTAATTACACATTACAAATTGTTCATGTTCATGCGAACAAGTGTTTCACAAGTTAGCAGTCTCCTAAAATAATTTGTAGCAAATCATGCATAATGCTATATATTTCCTTAAAAGATCAAGTGAAGTAATATTGACTAAAGATAAGACGATTTAAAAATATATAAATGGATGTAAAACTCACCTGACAAACCGATTTTTTGAGTTAGGTTTAAAATTCACTTCTTAACATAGTATTAGAGTCATAGTTAAAGTCTAACCTAGTAAGATTTGATATTTGTTCGTGTTAAGGAATCTAGCTTCTGTTTGACCTATTGTGTCACTTGTTATAAAAAAAATTATTGTTTGTTAAACATGTTATTCCACCCGCTATCAGATCTTTATCAAACCATTTATTAATATCTAGTCTCACGCTCGAGATATATATATACGCAACATGAGAGGTTTCTCATGTTTATATAGTTTTGTAGGGTTGAGTTAGACTTAAAATTCACTCTTTATAACTCCATGCAAATAATATTGCCAAGATAATAACACATTTGTGTGGACAATTACTCATGTTTATAAATTTTCATAGAAGATGAAACTTTAAACTATATATTCAAGTAGTATTTATTCTGTACTTTTTTTAATGCAAGCTGAAACTTGAAAATACATATTCTATTAATATTTATTTTGTTTGATAATCGTCACACACTCCATATAAAAGGATTTAGTTGTATTCTTTCTAATTAAATCAAATTCGATAGACTAAGGTTTCCTAACTTAATCCAATTCAATCTAGACTAGGCTAGATCAAATAATCTAATAAAAACTCTATCCAATACAGAGTTTGGGCTTCACGTAACTACAAATATAGAACAAGGTTAGAGTGGAAAAGGGGGGAAAAAAGAGTGATATTTTTAATTATAATTAAAAATAAAAAAAGTGTATTACTCTAGTAAAATTTTCAGAAAAAAAAAATTGTTGTACTTTTGAATCTTCAGTATATTTAAATTATTAGTATAATTAATTCAAATATATAGCAATATGATTTAAATTCTCTAAAACATAAGAACAAATTTAATATAAATTAAAAGATAAAAAAATTATAATTATAATTCATTTTTAATTTTATTAACTCGGTAATTGAGCACTTAAAAAGTCCTAAAGGTCATCAATGGAATTGGAAAAGGTAATATGGTAAATGAAACTGAAAAATTAGCAGTGGAAAAGTTGCACCTTTTTTTCTTCTTTTGGGGCAAAATCAATAATAGGACAACTTCTAGCATAAATGGTAAACATGATTTAAGAACCCTTTTAGGATGTGAAAATTGATTAATTATTTAATTTTTTTGCTAATTTCAAAACTCGAACATAGCTGGAAAACGCGGAATTTTAAATGAAATGGATTAAAAAGGGAAAATAAGAGAGATAAAAGGAACGTTCATGCCAATCTTGATACATTGGTGAATTAATCTTGCTTGTTTTAAGGTAATCACACTATAAAATTCAATACAAGTATTAAAAAAATATTAAACACTCCTAATTATAACATCCAATTAAAGTATACTATTTCCCTTTATCAATTCTTTGTCAATTTATTCAGATGAAATGTGAAGAGACTGTGAGAGAGAAAAAAAAGAAAAAAATAATAATAATATTTTCACAACTAAATTTTGACAATTTTCTCTTACAACATGAGGTGTCATTTTCTAAGTGATTTTGAAATACTAAAAATGAAAAAAAAATGAAAAATTACTTGAAAAATGACACTTAACGTTAAGATTGCAAGAGAAAGTTATCAAAATTTAATAGTAAAAAAATATCTAGAAAAAAAAAAACAGAGAAATAGGTAATAACTTTTCATGTGTTAAGAATGATAAGAGGTAAAATGCAGAAACTGACCTTACTAGGGATATTGCGGCCATGAAAGACAGAGCTTGGAGGCACTGTTTCATTGAAGGAAGGGTGGGAATGGACATAGATAGAATACAATCCTTCATTTCCTTTGAAGAATCTCTCCCACAGAGGAGCCAACATCACAGGCCCTTTTGTCAGAAACATGAATGCAACCTTTGGAGTCTGTTTGAACGGGAGATTCTGAATCATGGGAACCATGGAAGCTTTCCACAACAATTCTTCATCATTCATATCATGCATGGCCATGGGGGGCTTCAAGAACTCACTCAACCCAATTCTGGTGAAATTCATCACCTTTGTTGCGTTGTTCACCGAGGACGAATCAGAAGAAGGTACGGTTTTGTTATCCTTATTCTGGGGTGAAGATGAGGTGTTGTTTTTTGAAGAAGGTACGGTTTGGTTATCTTTCTGGGTGGCTGCTGCTGATATTGGTGATGAAATGTTGGAGGAGATCGGAGGTGGCGGTGGCGGTGGCGGTGACGGTGGTGGTGGTGACGGTGGTGGTGACGGTGGTAGTTTGAGGGTATTGGATTGTTGAATTTGAAAGTTGACGAAGGAGAAATTGTTGAGAAAGAAAGTGAGAGTGATTCCAATGAGTAAACCAGTACCAAAAACTAGAGCATGAGCAAAGAAGTTGAGAAGGTCTAGTTGAGCAAGAAAGAGTTTCAGAAATGAACCTTCACCTTTGCTTTGTTGCTCTTTATTCTTCATTGTCATGATGAGAGATTCAGAATGAGATAGAATAAGCAGATTAGCTTCTAAACACTGTTATGGTGTGTTGAGTTTTTATACAGAGAGAGAGAATTCATGATGCTTGATTCTGAACTCAAAGAGATACTTAAATTGATCCAAAAACAATACCTATATATATTCTGCAGTTTACATGATGTGGGGGCAGAAAAGGTGTATTCTTTTTCACAGATTGTGAATGGGTATGCACTGTACACGCAATGGAACAATAAATTATGGGATAAACAAAGGGAACGTTTTATTTGGCTGAATACAAGTAACTGTTATGAAACATGCATTCAAGTTTGTTTCTGTGAAAATATTAATTTAATGCTTTGATAAATAAGCATATTAGGTATATATGAGTTGCCATCAAATATTATTATGCTTATGTGAAAATGAAAATGAATGAACTAGTCACTGGATGTTTATAATTAACTCGTTCTTTGCTTTGTCAGTAAAAAAAAAAAGAAATTTTTTATTTTATATTTCAATGGTGATGAAATGGAGGTGACAAAATCATAGATGTGATAAATGTTAGTTTTGATTATGACATCATTTGCCTGTTACTTATTAATAAAGTATTATTTTAATACAATAAAAGAGTTATATAGATTAAAAAATGTTTTCTTTAATCTGTTGACAACCAAAATTTAGGGATATTTTTATCATTAAAAATATAAGTTTTATATTTATAAAGAAAGATAGAAATTGAAGAGTAAAATATTAGATGCGAAGTATATGTAAAAATTTGTTGGATGTTAAAATAATAATATTCTATACATATTATTTTTGCAATTCTAAAAAATATATTTTTATATAAAGCTTACATTAAAGTATTGTTTTTATTTATTTGAAATTCACATAGAAAACTTTTATTATATTTTAGTTCTAAATAAGGAGTTTTTTTTTCTCCACCAATCCTCCAATTAACGTTTTTTATATATTTATTTTTCATTTTGTTATTACATAGTATTTTTAGTCATTGGGATTAAATGACATTGATGATTTTTCAAGAATTTATTAAAAAAATTTAATATGTGGACAGTTCATTTTGTGCATTTGATTACAAATTTTAATTTTTGTGGCTTTTTTTATTTCATAATGATAATTTTAATCCATGGAATTAATCCACATTAATGGCATTGAAGATGGGTAAACAATACTTCAATAATCATTTAATACATTAATTTAATTAAGTAACCTACTTTCTTAAAAATTTATTAAGCTCTTTTTTTTTTAATTCTCACCTTTCATCACTAAAATCAAAAGAATGATTAACAATTGATTTTGATGGTGAAAGTCTCATATCAACCAGAGATAAGTTCACTTCACAATATATATATATATATATATATATATATATATATATATATAAATGAACACAAATATCATTTTATAAACTGGTTTTGTAAGGTTAAGTTAGGTGTCCACTTCTTATAATGATATTAGAATCATGAGTTAGAATCTATCACAATGAAATTTGTTATTTGTTAGGTCTATTATTTCACCCACTATTTGATCATAATTAGATCACTCATTAATGTCTAGTCTCACGCATAAGATATATAAATTATATATATATATATATATATATATATATATATATATATATGTATGTATGTATCATAGTGAGGAAAATGTGTTGAAAGTTTCACATCGAGAAGTTAATTCACAATATATACAAACATCATCTTACAAAACGATTTTGTAAAATTAAATTAGGCTAAAAGTCTACATCTTAACACATAACCATTAATTTTAGAAGAATTAAATATGTTTTTGTTCTCTTAACTTTTAGTGAAAATAGGAATTAGTCTGTATTCGAAACTTGAACCAATTTAGTCTTTCATCTTTATAAATGCGTGAATCTAATCTTTTTAACCAAATTTTATTAAGTTTATTTTGACATTTCAAACATGTTTTTGAGCTAACATTGAAGTGTAAATTTTTCAAAAGGTATAAACAACTCAAATGCTAAACACGTTTAGAACGTGAAATTAACTTAACATAATTGTATTAAAAGACTAGAGTCATGTTTATAAGATTGGATGACTAAATTAAAACAAAATTTCGAAATTGGACTACTTTCAATTTTCATTGAAAGTTAAAGACGCGCATATTTAACCCATTTTAGTATTCCAAAATTAATGATGTTCATCTCTTAAACTAATCTCATTCTTAATTATATATCGAACAAAAAGTGATAACTCAACCATAAATCCTAAATTCTATAAACAAGTTAGAGGGACTCCAAGTGACAACACCACTTACTTTGCAGCAGCAACTATATAATAACATATAAATGGTAGAAGAGTGTCATGAAGTAGTGCAATGAGGCTTGATTCTATTAAATAATTTGATTAATGTTATAAAGGAAATTTCACTACCATCGTCCAAGCCCACTAACCATGTATAGAATTTCAGAGAATTGAAGGACTAAAAAAATATTTTATTTTTTAATTGGATGACTAAAGGAATTTGTGCTCCTTATTTAATTTAGAGGACTAAACTCATTTAAACATTTACTGAACTTTCAAAGAAATTATGTCAATCAATTAAATTTAAGTAAAAAAAGTTGTCTAATTAATCCTACGAACTAAAAATAATACTTTTACAAAATTGAAAAACTAAAGAATGAGCTTTTTTAATTTGAAGATCAAAGAAATAATTAGATAAAAACTTGAATTTATTGGACTACATAAAATAATTTTCTTAATTCATTTTTATCTCTGAAAAATTAATTCATTCAAAAAGTTGATCCATATAATAAAAGAATTGTATCATTTAATAAAAAATCATTTACCTGTTGTTTGAGTAGGAAATTTCGTCATTTTTAATACGTTTAAATAAATTTGAATTATTTTATTTTTCAAATAATTTGATTGAATAAATTATTTCAAATTTACTAATTGTTTTGTAGAGTAGCTTAATTACTATTAAATGCAAATAAAAATTATTAAAAAAAATAATTATTTAAACCTCAAATAGTTGTTAATATATAAAAAAAAAAACATTACTACTGATCATCTTTTTAAAGTTGATTTTGGTGTATGTTATTCTTTTTCTAAATTTGTTAAAAAAATACCAACTGAATAAAACTTTTTTCTTTATTGATGTCAATAAAATTATTATAAGTTGATTTCCACCATAATTATTTAGATTGGCATCGATTAATATAACTTTTACGATGCTCATATGAGTTTTTTCATTGACTTTTAGGTTAATGTCAGATAAAAAAACTTTTCAATTGATACTGACAAAAAATAATCCGAATTAGTGTGGTGATCGAAAGATTTTTCAATCAATTATGAAAAGAAAATCTTAGGAAACTATCCACAAAAATAACATCCATGCCAATGATGAAAAGAATAATAATCGAGAATATATATATAAAAAAAAAAGTCACAACATCAAATATATTAAAAAGAATCAAATATATTTTTAGTTTTAATTTTTATTAAAAATTGAAATTAATTTTTATTTTTTGAAATTTTAGATTAATTTAATTATTTTTACTAAATTTTGTTAAATTTATTTCATATTTCAAACAAATTTTTTAGTTAATATTAAAATAATAATATATCAAACGGTATAAATAATTAAAAATTATAAAAAAATATATTTAAAATATGAAATAAATCTAATAAAATTTAATTAAAATAATTAAATATACATATTTTAAAATTAAATAATTAAATTAGATTAAACTTCAAGTTGCCTAATTTCAATTTTATTAAAAGTTAAAGAAGAAACATAATATTTAACGATTTACACCAATAAAAGATTAATGGTCCTGACATTAATCTAAACGTACATCTCAAGGTTAAATGAGAAATAACAACAAACAATTTAAATAAAAATTAACTCCTACTAATATAATAATAAATATCTTAATTAATATTAATCGTAAAGTAATTAGTACAACAAGAATAATAATTATATTTCAATAAAATTAAGCCAGCCGGAAAATGCAAAGAGAAAAAAATTATTAAATTGATAGTATAGAAAATTAGAAATCCGTATATTAATCATTTTGACCAAAATTTTTTAGATTAATTTAACGTTTCAAATATGTTTTTTAATCATTTTAACCAAAATTTTTTAGATTGATTTGACGTTTTAAATATATTTTTTAGTTAATATTATAGTAAAAATATGTCAAATTATATAAACAACTCATTAAAAAACGTATTTAAAATATGAAATAAATTTAATAAAATTTAATTAAAAAATTAAATACATACATTTTAAAACTAAATTATTAAATTAGACCCAAATTTCAACTCAAATATTATAAAAAAATGCATTTAAAACATTAATTAACTTAATAAAATTTAATTAAAAAAATCAAATACACAATTTTTATTTAAATTATTAAATTAGATCAAAATTTTAAAAATTAACTAATTTTAATTTTTATTAAAAATTAAAAAACCAACATAGTATTGAACCCTTTACACCGATAAAAAAATAATGGTCCCAACATTAATCTTAACGTACCTCTCAATATTAAATGAGAAATAACAACAATAACAATAAATAATTTAAATAAAAATTAACTCCAATTAATATAATAATAAATATCTTAAATAATTTAAATAAAAATTAACTCCTATTAATATAATAATAAATGTCTTAATTAATATAAATTGGAAAGTAATTATTGCAACAAGAATAATAATTATATTTCACAAACATTAACTCAATATGAAAATAAGAGAAAAAAAATATTAATTTGATAGTATAAAAATTAAATAAATCTAAATTAACAATTACTAAAAGAAAAACAAATATAGTTAGTTTAGTCTAAAATAACAGCTATTTAAAGAATAAAATTGAAAATGAAAAATATTCAAAGAAATATTTATATCAAATATATATTAATAACTATTATTATTAGTTTATGATAATGTATTTTTTTACATAGTGCATTAATGTTTAACTTTTCTTCTCGTGATAATATTTCGTAATCTTTTATGCTTTGTTCATTTGAATTAATTTTCTATTTGAAAGAAAAAATACAAGATAGATTACCGTTTGATTTTGACGCGAGTGAAAATAATGATTAACGGACCGATCTCATGTCATACAAGCAAATTTGAGAAAATTAGTGAAAAAAAAAAACTATTTCACTTCTATTAACTTAAATTCATTCGCTCCTTCTTCTAAAAAATTATGCAAATTAATGATTCTTTATTCACTGTTCTTAAGACGCCGGTTAGCATTTAAAAAACTAGATAAATATTTGAAAATAAATTTTGAAAACAAATTAATATTATCTTTAATTTTAGAAATACAGTTAAATGAAAATAAAAATATGTTAAAATGTAACGTTTAAAAAGAAACGAGGGAAGTACACGAGATAGAAGTATCAAATTAAAAAAAAAAATGCGAGTTTCAAAGGGTAACGATTTATTATAAAATAGAAGAAAGATAAATTTATTAAAATCCAGAATTAATTGTGAAAATAAATAAGAATTGAAGAAGAAAATTAATATTTTATTTCTCTGTACTTTTATGGTAACTATATTAAATTAAATTCATTGAATTCTTTATTGATTATTTTTAAAAAAGTTAAATTTCTCCATATTTAAAAACTTAAGTTTTTCGTAAATATAAAATTATTTGAATATTGAAAAGTCTCATTCATTTTCTCCTTAGACCTGTTTTTTTTCTCTCTCACTTTTGTCCATAATTTTCATCTTTTTAAGCACCTCATAGCAATTGGATAGTTAGGAAACACAATTATTCTATCAGATTTTTAAAGTGAGTCAGTAGGTTTTAATTTAAAAACATAAAGGTGGCATTGTTTATATTATTATTATTATTATATTTTTATTGTTATTTTTTTTTTCGAATATCATTATTCACTGTTTCAAGCACTTCTTAATGTGCCGCACGCACAAAGAAACTAAATAAATTAGCAAGAAATTGTATTCGTTAACCACCATTAATTAGAACTAAATTATGGTCATGATAAAGTATCATCATCAGTATACAGATTTGGGCTTTTGCATTGGGCTGGGCTTCATCCTTGCCATTTCCTCTTTTTAAGTGTGAATTTTTATATTAAAATCTCTATTAATAAAAAAGTTTAAAGTCTCTCAATTTTTTTAAAAAAATGTTACAATATAATTTTTTCGATGTATAATACAATATTCCAATACCCTTACAGAAAATTATACAATTTAATCTATAAGTGTACGCTATATCTAAATCATAATAAAACGTTAAAAACACATAACACCATAGAAAGATTTTATTTCGTCATAAATTCTAAATCATAAATCCTAAAATACTATCAAAATGTCTTCATTCACTGG
>Ga0099823_1002009_pt1 | contig 17858 bp, 7 predicted proteins | sample CowpearedBW_FD_76831 | JGI IMG/M metagenome (GOLD analysis project Ga0099823, IMG submission 76831) | Root nodule microbial communities of legume samples collected from California, USA - Cow pea red BW | ecosystem: Host-associated > Plants > Roots > Nodule | place: USA: California | collected...
ATGATATTTTGTGGTTATTAGATGGATTACATAAAATCTCTTAAGATTATTTAGGGTTTTAAGGGTGCGAGTGAAAATTATAAATAAACAAAAATGAGTGAGTGAAAAGTTATGCTTTATGAGAAAGATCGCGACTAAGTAGATCTGAAGGAAGAATTGAGAACGTGATGAGAAGCTTTTGAAGTGTTACGTACTAGAATATTGCATGTTGATTGTGGGTTGAGTATCATTATGTGCTTTCATCCTTTTGTGAGTATGAGAACGTCCCCTTAAGTATTATGATGAGTATGATCATGTCCCTTTGAGTGCTCCAATGAGTATGTTAAGAGCATGAGCATGTCCCCTTGAGTGCATCTTGCGATGAGTACCATGAGAGCATGAACATGTCCCCATTACGTGTATGTTGAGATGATGTTTTTAGAGGCTCATGGAGTCAGGGCTGGAGTGCCATAATCCATGGTATGAAGGTGAATGGAGCCAAGGCCAATAGTTCCATAATCCTTTGTATGTAGCCAAGTAGAGCCAAGGCCAATATTTGATGAAGGGCTTGACTGTAGGCTAGAACACGAGCTAGATGATCATATTTTTTAGAGGCTTTTCACTTTTTTTTTGCTTCCCTTGCTTTAAGAATAATGATGTAAACATTCTGGATGTTGAACATTTTCTTTAAAAAGATTTTAGTGTTAATAAATTTTCTCAAGACTCTAATTCATTTGATTAAAAGGTCTTATTTTCCTACCAACGTATAGTATGCATTAGACGACATTACCATTAGACGTTGTGTTTTAACGATTAGATGTCGTGTTTCAACTATTAGACGAGGCTAGATTTGAAAAGATTTTTAATCAAACTTTTATAGTCTTGGATTAACAACTCGTTTTCTTAAACATTATGGTTTTAAAAAAATATCAGGAAAAATATGGATGTTACAAACTAGATCTCAAAATTTGTAACCAAAATCATCATGACCACAACTAAGGAAGATGCATTGTTTAGACTTTCCATCAAGCTTGGATCCTTCATCTCTATGGATGTGCACAAATGTTTTGCAACCAAACACTCTCAAATGATTATAGGATGCATCTTTCCCTTTCTGTACCCTCACAAGGATCTCACCATCAAAAGGAATAGAAGGAAAAAGGTTAATTAGGTCCATTACAAATCTAACTGCCTCACACCATAAAGCTTTAGGCAATTTTGCATGAGAGAGCATGCATCTAATCCTATCATTAATTGTGCGATTCCTTTTCTCTACAATCCCATTATGTTGAGGGGTCTTTATGTAAATGTTTGAACACATCAAGTACTTGGTCTTTGGATTTCAAAACAAAAGTCCAAACCTTTCTAGAATGGTCATCGTTAAAAGCAACAAAATAAGAGTAATCACTAATTGATTTAGCATCCATAGTACAAACATCAGTGTGAATTAAATTCAAGACATGTGATCTTCTATGTGGAGGATAAATACGATAAGAAACTCTATGTTGCTTACAATAAGACAATCAGAACAAGTTTCAAGTGATGTACCTTTAATAGAAAACAAGTCATCTCTTGAAAGTGTAGCAAGATCTTTCTCATTAAAGTGACCAAGTTGTTTAGGCCATAGTTTTGTGGAACAATCTTGAACTATATTCACTTGGGGTGTAGAGAACTTTGTTGATGTCTAATAAAAAGCATTTTGCTTATCTCCTTTTGTTACCACCATTTTCCCTAATGCACTTTCATTTTCCATCACCAAAGAAATTATGATAACCATCTTCATCAAGTACATAGATAGAGATAAGGCTGAGGGAAATATCAGGGATATGTCTAACGTTCTTCAAATGCAACTTGAATCTGATATTAGTTTATTGTCATATTTCACCAACAACCTTGCTTATCCCTTGGTTTCACATTTTCACATATCCAAAATCTCCAGCACTATAGGGCATGAAGTAATCAAGGTGTGGGTTAACGTTCTTTATTATTATTATTATTATTATTATTATTATTGTTGTTGTTATTGTTGTTGTTGTTATTCTTGTTATTATTTTTATTATTATATTATTTTTTAATTATTATTGTTATTTTTGTTATTATTATTGTTAGTAATAGTATTATTATTATTATTATTATGTACACCACACGTTCTCTTGGAGTTTCCAAAGACCAACAGAAAAAAAATATACCCACAAGGTGGACCACAACACAAGAAAACCGCAATGGATACTTAACTAAACAACAAACTAATTTAGTAAATCTTCCACTAATAATAAATAATGGGTACACAAATTCTCTTGGAAGAAAAAATATTCTCTTCACCAACAAGATGGATAACAACACAAGAAAATCTCAATGGATACTTAACTAAAAAACATAGGGAATCTCAATATCTTAAATATGAAATAAAACATTTTCTCCAAGTTGACTTGTCTACACAAACTTACATAAGATACACTAGTTGCTCTCTTCTTTTTCTTTTTCACTCTCTAGTGGCTTCTTTTCTTTTCTCACTGGGCAGCTTTTGTTTGTCTATCTCCCACTCTATTTTTCCCCTCTAAACTTGATGCAAAAGGTTACATTATTTTTATATTGCATAATGGATTACAAACCCATGAATACAAAATGGCTCGTTTTCTTTTTGTTAATAAAATAAGTGTGAGTCCAATAAATTAGTGACTCACCATACAAGTTTGGATAAAGCTCTTTAAGGTTATGAAATTGGTTTTGAAAGAAAAGAAAAAGTCTTAAAAACATTCTTAAGTTTTGGACAACCTTCAAAAAAATCATTCATGACATGTTTTATTGCTTGAAGAAAGGTCATACTTCAAAACTTTATCAAATAAGAAAAGTTGACATCCTTAGTGGTATGTTTGTGCCAATGCCAGAGTATTTAGGAGAAGTTACTTATTTTCAAGATCCAAATTCATGGAAATATCAAAAAATTTTCTCTAAATTTGTTATGTAGGTGTACTTGAGAGCCAAATAATCTCTGAAACATCTTTATAGTAGTTGTTTAAGATATATAAGTGGAGTAAGGGTGGGCAAAAAATATGTTTTGCCTTATCCGATCCAGTTTTAATCTGATCCGATCTGCAAAAAACCCATTTTTTAAAATCTGGATTTTAATTTTGATCCATATTTCATCATTTTCTAAACCAAATTTTCTATTTTACTTTTATAGATTTTAACATTCGAATAGTCTAAATTTTTTTATCTGGATCCAGACAAATATGAGCTAAATCTGAACTACATTATCTACCACCTAAAACCTGAAAACCCCTATCCTATTCCAAAATTTTAATTCACTAAACCCTAAGTCCCAAATTTTCTATGGAACACGTTGAAGAACCATAGAATCCTAAATCCTTTTTTCTCTTTTTTCTTCAAGTAACACAGTATATTTGTTACTCGTTCTTATTGCTCCTTTCTCATTCTTGTTGTTCCTTGCTATTTCTCCTTTTGTCCCTTTTTCATTCCTTTTTTATATTGATTATGATTTCAGATTTTGCTCCAGATTAAGATCGATGTCAATCAAGTTCGAGGCACGTGCATTTTTGGAAGCTTGTTTTAAGGTATGTAACCCTTCATCTTAGGGTATGTAAACCTACCTTCATCTTTCACATTCCTTAGTCTTCAAATTTCTTTTCCCTTTTGTTAATTTTTTGTGTCTTATTTTGTGGAAGTGTGCTTATGATTGTATATTATGATTGTATATCATCGGTGTGCTTATTTTTATATGATGATTGGGGTTGATCATTGTATGAATTTATATTTGATTTTGATGTGTGCGCTTGGCTAGGTTGGGTTTGCCAAACAACATATTACCGGGTCTTTTGTTGTTTGTTCATCATGTTGAAATTGTCTTTTGTTACAATCTTAATCTTAATGCATCTGTAGATGGAAAAAGCACAACCTTAGCCATTACTTTGAGTTGCCATATATCAGCCCATATTGCAATTTTATTTATGAATCCAATCCACTCCATGAAGCATATCATAAACTGAAAATACAATATACCTACCACAACACAACTCTCTTTAACTAGAATCCACTAGTTGTCATTGTTACGCACCACTCGAGCTTTATAATTTCTGCCATAAAGTTCTATATCAAAATTTTCTCCCAAACAAACAAGTCTCTTCTCCAATGCAGGTTCCAAATACACAAAAGAATAGTATGGATTCTACGGTTTAAGAACTTTGCCTATGATTGTTAAGGAATGAAAAACTCTTATAGATCCCCACCCATGAATCCTTTTCCCCACTTGATCACCCTTTTCCTTTATTTTATTCTCCGCAATTTGATCTCAGACCAATTCTTACTATCCTTATAAAATTATAACTTAGTTTACCTTACCAGTATTAGGAGACATTTGATGCACTGTTAACTTAAGATAGTGTTTCTTTATCGTATAAAATAAATTCACCACTAAATATCAAATAGCAATTTGTCAATTTGCAAAACTCTTTCATCTTTGTTATAAGTTATAATCTTAACTAAATCAAGGGACTTGATAAAATTAAATTTATAGTTCTGGTCTGAATGTATAAACAACGCTTAGTTAAAAGTGCTAAAGTTATCAAATTAGTGTTCTTAGTATGTCAAACGATCATTTTCTTCTCTAACATGGGTGATGATATGACTTTCTGTTTATACATTTCATAATCTCTCTTGCTTAAATCTGTTAAAAAACTTCATTTTTTTTAAAAGGTTAAGGTATTTTCTTTTTCACTTGCAGAGTTTTATTGTATGTTTCAACATAGGAAACTCTTAAACTCTATGTTTATGAATGGGTCATTGTCTCTTGTCAAGGAGATTCACTACAATAATAATAAAAAAAATATATTAAACTTTAGTCAATCATAGGTTTACGTCCCACACACATATATTCCACAGAGATAACAACTCTCTTTAAATTTTTTTCTTTTCCCACTTAAACTATAAAATAAATGCACTTAAACTTTAAATCATTGCTTTTATTACGTATTCTTAACTCATAATCAATAATTGAGCTATAATAATTATAGTCTTGTTGGGATAAGAAATCAGAATTGAAATTAATAGTTTGGATTAGAAATAGTGCCATTATCATAAGCAGAAGTCAATAAACTTTTCAAAGTTCACTTTGGCAACAAAGGAGAAAATAAGAAAATTAATAATATTATTTAAGATCTCTTATGTATAAATAAATAATAATAAAATCTTATATATGATTTTCAGAGCGAACAGTATAAGAACAAATGTACTTTTTTTGAATAATTTAAAATAATAAAATAGATCTTATCCCATATCATGCCTAATAAATGTTGTTTATACATTACACTATCTATTTGTGTTGACACAAATGATATGACTTATTTTCGCTCCTTGATATTTCTGAGTTTGATGCAAATTTTTGCCTCCTTTTTGTTAGTACATATGAATTTGTTGATTTCTCATATCTACTAGGTTATGTTCTTGGTTAGTTATTATTGCAATATTGTTCTAAAAATATCATTAGTGCGTGAAGAAGATAATTGTTCCATCTCAAAATCAATTGAGTATACACTTTCTATCCCACTAGTTATTAGTGGCTCTACAAATGTGAGACTTTCTCATGAGGGACGAAAAAATTTGTTGAGTCAGGCTTGCATGAATGGGGTTGAGTCGCATTTTGACCTTGACAGTAGATATGCTACATCAAATGGAACAGGAGTTCAAAACTTGAAGAAAGGACTATTGTCTTGGAATAACTTAGTTTTGAAAGGTGATTATATTCATATGCGTTGTTATGCACATATTTTGAACTTAATTGTGAGTAGTGGGCTAAAAGAGATTGATAATTTTGTTTTGAGAATCCGTGCTACAGTGAAATATATTAGATCATCACCTTCAAGATTTATGAAATTCAAAGAGTGTGTTGAAAGAAAAAATATTGACTATAAGGGTCATATTTGGTTGGATGTTGAAACAAGGTGGAATTCAACCTATTTGATGTTAGATGTTGCTTTCAAGCATAAAAAGGCATTTGATAAGCTTGAGTTTTATGATACAAAATATGCTACTGAGTTAGGAAAGGGGATTGGATTGCCTTCTTATGAAGATTGGGAATATGTTGAGTTTATTCTACCTTTTTTGAGCATTTTTTTATGAAGCTACTTTGCGCATCTCTAGTAACTCTTATGTTACTAGCAATATGTACATGTTGGAGGTGGTAGGAATTTGGAATGAGATCAACCATTTCCTTAAGTCAAATGATATAAGTTTCTACATATAAAATGGCTGCAAAAATGAAAAACAAAAATATGGGAAATATTGGGGTGAACTTAATAAGTTCAATATGTTGTTGTTGATTTTTGTTGTCTTAGATCCTAGATACAAAATGAGTTATATGAATTGGGTATTTGATGGATTTTTTGATCCTGAAAAGACAAATGATGGATGTGTGTTAAAGTCAAGATTGGATATTTCTTTGAATTTGTTGTTTGATTAATATAAAATTCGAAACAGAGCTAGAAGTGACACACAACAACCACATGCAAAGATAACTTCTTATAAACATGATCCGTATGGTTGGAAATTTTTTTTTTTGCAAACAACAAGACTAACCTCTTCGAACAAATCTGAGCTTCAAAAGTATTTAGAGGAAAAGCTTGATACAAGTAAAAATTTGAACATTCTCGATTGGTGGAAAATTAGTTCATGTAGATTTCCAATCCTTTCAAACATAGCACGAGAGTTATTAGCTATGCATGTTTCTGCGGTAGCATCTAAGTCTTCATTTAGCACAAGAGGAGGAGTGCTTGATCCATATCGTTGTTCTTTATCGGATCAAAAAGTGGAGGCACTTATATGTACACAAGATTGGTTAAGAGACACACATTTACCATCATTGTTGGACTATGATTTTGAAGAGCTTGAATGTGTTGACCAAGGTATGTTGATGTTTCAATTATGTAATAATATTACAATTAAATATGTATTAAGTAATGATAATCTTTTCATTTCTTATAGAGTTGATTTCTCAAGAAAATTTTGACCATAACATGATTTCTTTGAGTTAAAGCCCAATCTTCATGCTTGCAATCAGTAAGTACATTAACTAGTTAAGTATTTTCTCTTACAATTTGTGGGGGCCTTTTGTTTCTTTAGCATATTAATAAATGTTGACATGTTAATAAATGTTATTTTCTAACTTGTTTGAGAAAGGCACAGGAGAAAGAAAATATGTAACAATGATTGATATTGTTATGGTGGGATATGGATAAGTGTGGTGGAAGGTAATGTCTTTTACACATTCAATCGTTGATTTAAGTAACTTGACGTTATAATGATACCTTCAATGATTAAATTTTTACTTGCAAGTACATTTGTGGTGAATGGACTTGTGGTGTGGAGATGGATAGTGACATTATGCCCAATGACTCTCCATGTTTCCCCTTGTAACGACTTTTATTTTAAGTTTTGATGTTTATTGGAAATTATAGTTACTACATTTGTAACATCCCTACTGGAAATTACTTAATTAAAATAAATAAATAATGATTGAAAATCAAGCGTCATAATTTTTATTATTCCCAAACGCTAGAAAATTTGTAAATTATTCATCGCGCTTAAAATTAAATAAACCAGTTCATAACTATATTACAAGTGCCAAAACATTGACTACATGAAAACAAAACATAACCAAAATCTCTTGCCAAAAGGTCCCATGCTATCCCTTTCTCCGTCACTATGGATCAACAACATCACTTGGAATATCATCTGCTCCTGTGTGACACGTCACACGATCATCGCTAAACACAAACAAAAAGGGTGAGCTCATAAAGAATTAACATATAAGTTAATAAAATCAAGATACACCCAATTATTTTATTCTATTTAGTTCTTGGCCAAGACCTTAATAACCCAAGGCTTTTCAACCTTCAATTCACACAATTAATTGACCATGGACTCAGGATATATGATACTCCCAGAACCTACCCGCTCCTGGTCCTACCTCTACGAACCTTCCTGCTTGTAGTCCTGCCTCTACGAACCTCCACGCTCGTAGTCCAACTCTACAGACCTCCCCACCTATAGTCCAACACACGTGATCCACCAACTACGAACCTCCCTACTCGCAGCATCTCTCAAGTGTGAGCACGAAACATATGAACCTTCTCGCTTGTATTCCCACACGAGAGTATCAAGATATGAAGTTCCCCGCTCATATCATCACGTGTTCACCACCATCCATGAACCTACTTGCTCATGGCACAACATCTCTTTTTCCAAGTCTCACATCACAGCATGATAACGAAAACAAGAAAAGTTCCTGGCTGCAGCGCTATCGCCTGTCATTGCCTAAGCGTTGTCAGGCGACAATCCTACGCAGACTGCTTGGTGGGACAACATCGTCGCCAGACACCAGGCTGCTTCCAGACCCATTGTCTTAGGTCTATCGCCTGACGGGTCACACCTCACCGCCAGGCGCCACACGTTGCAAGGACACCTTTGATAGTCCTATTGCTTGGCAGCCTTCACCGTGCCGCCAAGCGTTATACCAGTAGTGTGCTAGTTACTGGTTTAGCACCCCAGAAATAGATTTGTCTGACTTAACTATTCATGCTTAATTCTAGTTTAGCAATATACATGTCCCATCATTATGCCACACTCCATTTTTACATTACTACACCACATATATCTCAACTACTCAAGGTCAACATAGTTCCATAAATTGCAACCATACCAAAACTTTATTCCAATCAAGAATAACTCACATCCATAACTTATATATAGCATCACATCCCACAATGCAAAATTCACCTTATTGTAATGCGGTGTTTACTCTCTGCCTAATAATACATTCCTTCCTACCTATAGGTCAATTAACCTCATTACTCATGCAACTAACATTGACTCTTAAAGTTCACAATCATGCTTATAATAAGATCAACAAAAATTAGAATCTAGAATTTCTACATTTCACACTAACCCCCATATTGATTCTTAATTACCCATTACCATATCTTTGCAATTAACATTTAATATCAATTCTCACTTGCACATTAGAATAATCATCATCATATTCTCTTCATTACTCCTTTCAATCACCAAGTTTAAGTACACTCTTCGCTTCACCTAAATCCATAATAATGGCCCTGAGCCTCGACCCTTGCATTCAACCCAGTCAGGACCCTATATTGGAAAAATTCTTGCTATCAGTTTCTGAGAAAAATCCCAGTTTTTCCCGTTTCGGTGCAAACCTTTTTAATCTGTCCCAACCCACTCCAATCATGCAATTAGGCCAAATTCATAGATAGCACGAGGAACACATTACACATGTCATGTTTACAATATATATAACAATTAACACTGGTAATCAGAATCACTATTACTTTTTCCAAAACCAATATCTTACATTGAAAAATATAGCCAAACCAAACAAATCAAACTCTCATCGCCTAGCGGGTATTCATAGTCGCCAGGTTCTTCATAGCAGAACCCAGAAACTGGGCAAAATGGTGCATCGCCTAGCGGCACACTATGACCGCCAGGCAGTTTCTAGGCGAAAACCCAAAAACCTACGTAAATAGAAGAGGATTTCATGCAATTTTTTTCATACAAGGCACAATATATTATATACGATTAAAAACATACGAAAGCAGCTCCCCTTACCTAGAATCCTTGCTCCAATTGAGTTCCTTACTCTTCTTTCCCAATCCTTTTTTCCTTTGCTTCTAATAACCACAAGAAATCTCCTCCTCTTTGACTTCTCCACGCACCCAGAACCTCTCCACTCTCACTCCAAATTCCTCTGCACTTTTCTAGACCTAATTCCCTTCCCTCTCCTTTTTCCACTTCTATTTTAATTAAATTAATTAAAAAAACGAAAATAATTATTTTAAGGTTTATTAGCCATCAATTCTAATAAACTTGATGCTTTTACATACCTCCTGGTTTCATACTCTGATGGATAGGGTTTTTAACCCTTCTCACAACCAATTACAAAGTCAATGCACAACAAATTCAACCAATTCCTGTTTCGTGATAATTCCTACATCTTCAGCAATTTAATATCACACACCAAGATAAAATATATTACTAAAACAACAAGGAATTAAGTTAACACACAATTTGGCATACACAGGACTCGAACCCGAGTCCTCTCAACACAACCCATGTCATAAAGATTTTCATTACCCGCATTTATTAAATAATTATTTAATTAGTTATTTAATTTCCTCAGGTCTTACGACATTTACGGTGAATGGACTTTTGGTATGGATATGTTTATTTTAAGTTTTGATGTTTATTGGAAATTCTAGCCAGTGGTGAATGGACTTTTGGAATGGAGATGTTTATTTTAAGTTTTGATGTTTATTGCAAAATTCTAGTTACTACATTTATGGTGAATGAACTTTTGATATGGATATGTCTATTTTAAGTTTTGATGTTTATTGGATTTGGAAATAGTCGTTGTTGATCTTGAATGTGGACAATTTTAAGTTGTTAGATCAAGTAGAATAGTATTTCTATGTATATGAGCTTGCAAATATTTGACTAATCATAGGCTGCAAGTTTTACATATCAAGATCCACAATGAATAAGTTAAAGCAATGAATTTCTTAGTTTTTTTTTAATATTAAGAATTTATATAAATATTATGATTAATTTTTAATATATTATATTCTATATATTGTTTAACTTTTTCTATATTTATGTATTAAATGAAATAGTTATTATATTTTTAAAAATATAGATTTAAAATTATAGTTATAAAAAAATAATTTTTAGTAAAAAAATGGATTTAGAAATGGATCTGGATTTAAAATTGGTCCAAATATTTGGATATAAACTTAGAACTTGATCCAAATATTTGGATGTAGATTTTAGGAAAATACAAACTGGTTTCATAACAAAAATAGATCTAGATCTAAAATCTGGTCTAATTTTCTGGATCTAGATTGGATCTTCAAAAATTTGATCCATGATCACCCTTAAAATGGGGACAATGATGCATTGATGAGCACCTAACCCCTACAAAGGATGGAGGCACATGCTTAGGAAAAATAAACATGTTTAGAAGGGAAGTTTCTTCACCTTCCTTCTCTTATTGGATTTAGTTTTGTGTTTATTTTTCTTTTGTTGACTTGTTGACCCTTGATCGTAAGTGTTTATTTTATAGGTCAAGCTAGTGCCAACTTGGAGAAGGATAACACTATTTAGAGTAGAGGATAACCTTAACCTTGGAACTACACATGCTAGGCACAAATTTGGAGAGTTGAAAGTGGAGTTGAGCTTTTCTTCTAGAAGGTCGATAAGCTCATAAGGAGAAGTTAGGGCACCAAGCTAGGTCACTCTCCATTTCAAGACACCACCTTTAGTTGACCTAGTTTCTAAAACATTATTTTGTGTTTTTGCTTCTTAGTCCTTAGCTTTGTATTTTTGTAGGGAGACCTCTTCTATCACTTAGGTTTTCTTAGACTTGTAGAAGAGTTGAATATTTTGAGTAAAATTACCTTATATTTGACGATTTGTGAGAGTGCTCTCCTTAGAGTATCATCTTCTCTTGTCTTATCTTGAGCCTAGAATTCAAGTGGCAGTATACACCACTAATCATGAGTTTAGTGAGTCTTGTGTCCCCTCAAGTGGCGTGTCATTGTAAGAGCTGAGGAATTTAAATAATTAAATAAATAATTATTTAATAAATGAGAGTAGTGGGAACCTTTATGGCATTTAATGTTGGGAATTATGACATGAAATAGTACTAACTCAAATGGTTGAGAGTACTTGATTGTGTTGAAAGAACTTGGGTTTGAGTCTTAAGTATGCTAATTGTTTATTAATTTAATTATGTTATTGTTTTGCGTGTATGTTGGAGACTAGAGTAGTGAGATAAAACCATAGATAAGTATGAATTATCAAGAAACATGAATTGGCTTGATGGTTGTGCATGTACTTGGTAATTGGGAGGTTGTGGGTCAAACCTTGGCTAGAAAAAAATCTAAACATTTTTTTATGCCTCGGGAATGAATTTAGGAGATGAAGAGCTGGAGATAGGTTCCATGAATCTAGACATAGACAAAGAGGTTAATTGGGCTTAATTAGGCTTTAAGGACCCAATAAAATGGCAGAATTAATTTTATTCGTTTTTAAATTAATTTAATTAATTTTTAGAGCTGAAAAGTGAGGAAAATTCACTTCATTTTCGCGTGGCTGAAATCGAGAGAGTCCAAAACCCTAAAAAGTTGAGTGAGGAGAGTGTTGACTACTGGGAGAAGGCCTCAAGAGGGGAGATCAACATTGGACTAAAGAGGATCGTCGATAGATCAATTTTAGCGGGATTTACAGGTTGGGGAGCTGCATCTCGTGTTTCAATTTTTGATAAATGATTTTGTGATGTATGTACGTGGTCCTTGGATTCTGCCGATTTATGCTTGAATTTTTCATGTTTCTGAATTTTTTAAGAAACCGCCTGGCACTGTTAAAGGCCCGCCAGGCGACTCATGTCTCTAGAACCCAATTTTCTGGGTTTCCCTATGAAGCGCCTGACGGTTGTGTGCTATTCGCCAGGTGATGCGACAATTTTTCTGATTTCTTGTATTTTTTCAGTGATGTTGAGATGTATGGATTGATTCTCTGTGTATATTTGTATGATTGGCATGGAGATTATATGTTTGGGATTGTATTAAAGGAGGAAAGGTATGAATCTTGGTATAATTTGAGGGATATGGTTCATGATGGATTGAGGATGAAAAGGCATGATTTTATTATGAATAATGTTCTAATGCTATGAAAATTGTGTCCAATTGAAAAGGCATGAACTTAATCAGTCGGTTTAACACTAAAAACATGCCAAAATTTGTGACTGAATTGATAGGTGGGGAATTGGGGTTCGTGCAGGTGCTAGAAAAATCTGGAATTTTCCAGAATTTATATGCACCGCCTAGCAGTACATGAATTGCCGCCAGGTGACACATCAGGTGTAGGCGGACAGGTTGATTTTATTTCGCGTTGGGTTTTTGGGTGTCGTTATTCGAAAATTTTGTACATAATACTAGGTAATTGGGCCTAGGGTGTGAGAAGGAAATATATGTATGTCAATAAATTAAAGTATTTGTATGAAAATGTGATGATTGGGATTCAAAGAGGTTAAAGGTGATGCAAATGTGGAATGTGATGTGGTACAGTGTTTGTTTTAGAGTCTTTACTTGTGTTCAATGGGCTATAATTCATTATGGTATGTGTATTTGGTAATAGATTATGTGTGAGGAAATTACATTGATAATTGAATGATTGCATAACCTTAATTGTGAAACCGAGAAGGCGTGACTTGTGATTCAGTCATATGATTATGATTGGATAATTATATTTGTTGTGAATTGTGTGGGAAGTGATTGAGGTTCATTAGAACCTGCCAAAATTGCCAAAACCATTAACACTACCGCTGTTGGGAAGGTGCCTAGTGACGCGGGGTGAGCCGTCAGGCAATAGAGACTAAAATTAGTGGCAATGGCCACTGTAATTGTGTGGCACCTAGCGGTCGAGGTGGTCTTGCTAAGCAGAAGTTGTTTGGTAGGAGCACCGGAAGGCGCTTGGCGCCTGGCTGCGTGGGATGCCCACCAGGCGGTTACAAGTACAAAATTGGACTGCGAGGAGGTTTCTACACAGCTTTGGATGGAGGTATTGATGCAATGTTTTGTTGGGCTCAGTTACGAGTGTAGCTTGTATTGGGGAAACACGTGGCCACTCGAGGTTGTAGCCTGATGGTTTTGGAAGTCTAGTGGAGTGTGCAAGATCGTAACTCGTACGGATGGGTTCCGAAAGATTGCCCTCCTTGGTGTTATCCGATGAGTTTAGTAGTCTTGGGGACAAATACAGACTGCAGTTCGTATTAGGGAACTCCACTTGGTGTTGCGGATTATGGCCACAACAAGATTATTCTCGCATGTGGACTATAGGTGGTGGCCTGTAGTCGGAGGGGCGAATAGACACTCGTGGCAGCAAAGATCGATCAATGTAATCATCAAAGGGTGTAGAATCAAGAGGCGTTCAAAGGAAGATGTGAATGTTGGGTTGACGGTTGGGTTTTCGTTAGAGTATTGGGTTTACAATCATTATTTTATTGTGCATTGTATTCCTTTTTATTTGAGCTCACCCTATCTGTGCGTGTTTGGCAATCATCATGTAACTTGTTATATATGAGCAGATGTTGATGCAGGTGAGCCCGTGGATACTTAGAGCCGAAGAGGGTCAACTTGGGGACTTTTTCATGGATTTTCTTATTTAATTTGTAATCATTTTACGTTAACTATATAAATAATTGTAAGCGTTGAACACATTTATGGATTTGATCTTTTGGCGTATATAAACTATAGTTTTAATTTTTCCGCGTTTTTAGGAAAATACTTTATTAAAAAATGCAAGAGTATTTCTATTATCTTAATTCTAAATAAGTAATATTTGATTAGGACGTTATAGTTAGGGATGTCAACGAGACGGGTACGAGTAGTAGCTTCCCCATACTCTACCCATTGGATAAATATTTGCCCCGTACCCGTACCCATATTCGTCAGGTATCCGTTATGCGGGTACTCACATAATTTTTTAATATCCACGGGTACCCATATTTTAATACAAAACATTCATAAATTTTAATACAAAGTCAAATAACCCATTTAAATAAGGTTGAATAACAATTTACAAAGAAATAATTTTTTTAAAAACTAATTGATAAAAAAATAACTAATTTGAAGTTAATATGTTAATATTTTAATCATATTTTTTTTTTAAATTTAAATAAGGTACGATATCCATAGGTACGAATACTATAATACTTGTATCCATCTTAACATATGGGTATTAAAAATACTCGTACCCATTACCTGCAGGTATACATTTTGAATATCCATTTCCTACCCATCACAGATTTTATCCGCGGATACAGGCGAGTACAGATTTTTTTTTTATCCCTAATTATAGTCATCATCTTCATCCCCTACCCCTTTCTAATCTTCCATCTTTTACTTCATCTTTTCTTCACTTCGGTTTATATTATGCCCATTTCCATTCGACAATTGTGTTCTCTTTTGTGTTCTTGGTTTAGTAATTCTTAATTAAATCCTTTCTTTCTTTTAGAGCACTTAGGAAGTGAACTTTCAAGTCTAGATAACCTTGATTATCTTAATGTCAAGTGAAAATCTTCCTTCAGCTTTCTTAATCACCTAAATCACTTAGGAACGAAGAATGTCACTTATGGTGATAATAGAAAATAGTAATGTTAATAACATTCATCATTTAGATAACTTTGATTATATGGTACACTACCGATTGATTAACCAAAACTCAAGTTCGAAATGGATAAAATAAGTTAAGCATGTCAAAGAGAAAAAAAAGGTATTTTTTATTATGAAATATGTTGTTTACACTTCTAACCCTTTGGAGCTTTTGCACAAGAAATTATTTAGTCATCCAAACTAAAAAGCATGAAAGTAGTGAGTTGATAAAAGTCATAAAACATACAACAAAATTTTCAAGTCATAATCTTCCATTGCAGTGGAGAGTGCCAAGAAACTTGTTTTGGACATTAGTATATGTAATATTTGAAAATAATGTTAGCTCTACAAGGAAAAATTGAGAAAAGCTTTAAGTTATCTGATGATAAGTTTACAAACACTTTTTAAAATGTTTTGAAGATGGCCTCTGAAAAAAGTATGTCTTCACTCTTGGAATAATTTATTTTCCGTGAAGGGTTTACACATTATGTTCAACATTGGTTAAAAACTTATCATTTTAAATGCCTAAATTTCATTAGAATGCCTACTCAGACGAAGAAAAACTTATCGGTCATTAGTTCTGAAACAGTTACAACAACAATTTAAGTATAAAACATAACTCAATATATTTTATTAACTCTTTTTAACTTCTTTCATTGTTAGATGGTTTCTAAATTATTATAAAATACATCCCAATTTTAGAATTTCATTTTGAATCCGATTTTGTACATTACATTATTTTTGAACAAAAAGTTGAAATATTAAAGAATTAATCTGAATATCCACTGATTTTTTTTACCTTCCAGCACATCTACAATGAACAAAGCTTGAAAGTTTATAAAAATAAAAAATAATTATTTTAACTAAAATAAACAATCATCCTTACATGTTGTAATAAACAGTTTTTCATAACGTTATCTCGCTAATTTTATCATATCTAGCAAAAAAATAAATGAAAAAATATAAAAAAAAATTAGAAAGAACATAAAAAAAGTAAAAAGAAATATATTGTAAAATCTTAATTTAAAATTAATTTTATATTCCAAAAATACGTTGTAATAACTTTAAAAACTACTTAGACACTTCATTCAAATATGTTTAGTATGATTCAATTGATGATAAAATACAAGTAATTACAAGTTCCATCAAACCCCTTTAATAGAAAAAAAAAAACATAACATTTTACCTTACATGCTATTTAATCATTTATTCTAGAATTATAAAAGTAAAAAAGTATAAACTGAGACTCAAATCATTTTCCACAAAAATGTCGTCATAACAGATCTCAAAACCTACCGTCAGTTTCGAACCAAAAGTGGTGAATGTTACTATTACGAAAATAATTTTAAAGAGGAGTGAATCAAATAGTTCTTATAACAAGGCGAGGAGAGAGTGTGCTCAGAAAGAATATTGAATGGATGAGAAAAGCTATCCTCATGAATGATTTATTCATCAGATTAACGAGATTATTGATCTCATCATCATAGCACCTTCTCCCCTCACAGTTTCAATTCAACAAACAAAACGAACAAAGAATTAGGTTTATAATCGGAAACGAAGAGATAAAAAAACGTACAAATTGATCTCTAACGCGTCGTCAGTGAGAGGCGTAACCATTGCTAGGGTTTTGAGATTCTAAATTGTTGTACTCAGCCTTATTTATAGCCACACCCGTCTCTTAAACGCTCTACCGTTTCAGCTTTTTCGGTATTTAAGAACTCACATACGACGTCGTTTAGTTTATTGAATGTGAAATACCATGTCGTTTAGCTGGGCATTCATAAACTGTATACTTTTGTATGGAGGCCCATCGAATAGAATAGAAAAATGGGCAGGCCCAATTTATTCGCTACTCAGTCCAACATTAATTTGTGGGAAGAAGTACCACTTAACACATGAGCCTCTCACTACATCTCTAATTGTTTTTATATTGTATTTATAAAATGTTAAAACTGTTTTATTAAAACTAAAGTAAAAGGAATCATAAAATTCTACATTGAATTATTTGAATAATGAAAATACATGGTAATACTATTATTTGAATCATTCAAGTTATGATATTTCCCGCAATTGTATCATAACAATTATATAATGATTAACAGAATATTTGGACATGAATGAAATATAAAGTTTCACATGTCCATTTTTCTAATAATGATTAGAATTTATGTTCCATTGAGTGTATCAAATTAATAATGTAAAATCCTTTAATCAAAATATGATGTGGAGGAAACATGTGTTATAAGTTATAACCTACTGAGTCTATTAAGTCTAGAGATCTCATTCATTTTATGCAGAAAATTTCACTGGAAAAATCTTCAAAGGTGCAATGGTATATTGGACACAATACTTTGTTGTTTAATTTTGACTAATAGAGTCAGGAAACAAAAATGTTACACACATTTATTTGCTGATAAGAAAACTCTCAAATAGCTTCTAAATGAATTTGAATCTAGCATTGGACGAACGAGAATGAATCTAGTAACTGTCAATGGTTACCAACTTAAACAAGTACCTTACAAGCAAAAATTCTTAAGTTGAAACTTTTTTTAGTTGCACTTTAAATATGTAAGGACCTCTATTTGATGTACACATCTATTAGGTTGTTTTAGTTTATCCAAAAACTTTAATATAAAA
>Ga0099823_1002019_pt1 | contig 17841 bp, 11 predicted proteins | sample CowpearedBW_FD_76831 | JGI IMG/M metagenome (GOLD analysis project Ga0099823, IMG submission 76831) | Root nodule microbial communities of legume samples collected from California, USA - Cow pea red BW | ecosystem: Host-associated > Plants > Roots > Nodule | place: USA: California | collected...
AGTATTTAATATTTTAAAATATTATATTGATACTAGTATCTAATATATAAATTAATAATAATTTTATAATAATAATCATTTATAAATTTTTATATTAAAAATATATTAATTTATATTTATATTTATAAAAATAATTATATATTTATAAAAATAATTATATATTTTTTAAAAAATTATATATTTTTTAAAAAGATTATATATTTTTCAATATGTATATATATCGTATATTGTGTTCTATTATTTTTAAAATTAATGTATTTATGTATTATATTTGATAATAGGTAAAGTTATTACAATTATAAAAGTTATAATCTGAAATAATAAATTTGAAACACATATACAATTTCAATCTCCCAAAATTAACAGGAATTTAAAATGTTTTGGAAAATCTCTCAAACTTAGCCGTATATTTTAAAGTTTAAGAGAATCACGTAATTTTATTAAATTTGGATGACAAAATCCAAATTTATTATAAACCAAAAATACAATTAAAATTTAATTTATATTTGGAGAATGCATTCTCTCCTATGGAAAGGCCGGTTTTCTTAACTTTATATGTTTTAAAATTCATTATAATTATTAAAAAATAGATAAAATAAGATAATTAAGTTGTTATTTTTAATCAAAATTAGAATTTGTTCTCTATAATACGTGACATAGAAAATCATTAAACATAATTTAATATTATTGAAACCAAAATCTAATTATGATTTATGAACATCATAAATGTATTTTTTTCTTTCGAAAAAAACAAATAAAAGCATTATAGATTTTCACCAAAACATATTAGCAATTATTAAAACAATTTAAGGGTTTTCTAAGGGTGGCTAAGGATACAAGTCAAAAATAATTAATATGTATTGAATCATGGAAAACTTCATTATTATTTGTAATATTAAATAAAATCTGACATAATAACCATTAATGTAATTTTATTTATTTAAATGATTAAAATGTTCATAAGTATTACATTTGGATTTAATATTTTATTTAATGTTCAAAAATAAAAATTAAAAAATAATTAAATGATAAAATAATTATATTTTAATATTACTATAAATTAAAATATAATTAAAGATAAAAAGATTTAAATTAATAAAAAAAACCAACAAATAATATTGTTAAAGGTCTAAAAAGTTTACAAAAAATAAAAAACAATTAAAGTATCAATTTAAAATAATATTTCAACATATGAAGTTTTTAATTATAAATACATAAAACTAGTAATATAAAAAAGTTAATTATCTAAATTTTTAGTAGGAACCTTAAAATTTTTAAGTATTTATTTTGTATAAGAATTTCTTGCTTAATAATAATTTTAAAGGATAGTTTTGTCTATATAAAATCTATGATACGTATTTATATTATTTTAACCGATGAACTTAATTATTTGACTTTCGATATAAAAAAATGGTGGAACTGATTTGTATTAATTATTCTTTAGCCGCTCTACCCAAACCCACAAACTTATACTTCATTTTCTTCTATTACAAGTTTTTAACAAGGGAAAAGGAAATGTCTTTATCAATCCTCCATTCAAACAAAAAATTTTTTTTTTTCTAAAATCTGAACAAACTTTATTTCATAAATTTAATTTGTGGACCAATCTCTTTTTTCGTCTTGGCAAAACATAATTTATGACAAACAGTATTCCTATTCGAATTCGAATTCAAAATATATTATTACTTTGTAATTTTACTTTTTTTTAACTTAAGGACCTCCAAATTGAAACCCAAAAGGGTCTTTAGATATAATATTTTTCTATCTTCTTTTAATATTCGAATGCTGTTGCGAAAGTCGTTACCAAAATTAAAGAATGGCCTCAGACCATAGATAGCATATCTATTTATATGAACACCTGAATTCACAGAAAAACTAAACAAAAAATAACAATATAATTAATAACAAAACACTACAAAGAAGCACAAACTAGAAAATAAAAGAAATCCATTATGTACCAAAACAAATATCACAAGTAATAATACTCAAGTAATGGCAAAATAACTAAAGATCCAGAAATGAACATATGAAATCTCTGCACATCAACACATGAGAGAGCTATATACTACTGGGCAAGCCTCGATCTCTGGTAATCCACACAAAAAAATAGAGAAATTGAAAATCTCAAGGCGGAAGCTCGGCATGTTCAGATCCTGTGAGAAGATCCGAAGACGAGAGCAACGGCGGCGGCTAGAAAACCGGCGACGAAGGAGGGAGAGATGACGGGAGCGGGAGAGGTAGGACTAGGCGCCGGCGCATCGGCGGCGTAAGCGGCGGAGACGACGGCAAGAAGGACCGTCATTGTGGTGATGGTTAGGACTTGAGAGGAAGCCATTGTTTATCACTGATTTAGGGTTTTGATCGAAGGAGTGTCGCCAGATAAACCAACGACAATGAATTGCGGCGAATGAAGTGAAGAAGGTGAGGGAGTGTTGTTTATATAGAAGGGAAATGAGTTGAGAAAGCAAGGGTATTTTGGGAATGCAGAGAAATTTACAGAGTGGCTATTATAATTTGAGTGGGTGCTGTGCTGTTACAGCTGGTTCTGCTGCCAAAGTTTGGCAAACCTGTTTTTTCTTCTTCTGTCTTTTTAATAATTTCCATTACTGTATTATATTTTCTCAATTAATTAACTAATTAATCAATAAAAATAAACTAAAAGAAGATTTAGGGGATCATCAAACTGCATGACTTCTGCAGGAGAATCTCTCCCCACCAAAGACAACAATAATTCTTCTACCTAACAAAAATATTTTCTTCAAATGACTGTTTATTATTTTTAAATGTTAATAAATTAATTCTTCCAAATGCACTCACGATGGTTTACCATCGTAGAAATTAATTTATTTTTAATCATATTAATAGATGTATACAATACACGTGGTCTGACAAAAGTTATTCATCAATAAAGTTGATAGATATTTTGTATTGATAAATAATTATTCAAAAATATACAAGTGGGGATTTAGTCAGCAATAAGTAGATTACTTATTTTATACAGATAGAACATTTAACGAATGGAAACTATTTTGTACCAGGCGTTTTTTGTTTTTTATTTTAGTTTTCGTTCTTCCTTTTGTTTTCTCTATTTATATTTATCATTCTTGGGGTTTCTTCCTTCTGCACCTCCAATTTTTTTATGCATCCCAAATTTTATTGTATGCCAAATATGTTTTTTCAGAATATAAATATATATATATATATATATAATATTAAATTAATTAGATAACCAGTAAATATTGTTTATCAAGTGTATTTACTGTGGAAGTGCTATATTTACCCATCCTCGCACCCTTAAATTACTAGATTTTGAAAACCGGTTTCGAAATCCGGTTTGCAAAAGAAACGAATTTCTGATTTAAGGTAAAAGTTAAGTAATTCATTGAACTTAGAAATTTGTTGGATTTGAAAATCTAATTTAAAAATTTATCGGATTTTAAAATTCAGTTAAAGAACGTAGCGAATTTTAAAATCCGGTTAAGAAATTTACTAAATTTTGAAATTTGATTTAAGTAATTATCTGATTTCAAAATTTGATTTAATAATTTACTTTATTTTGAAAGACTTGTTGATTTTTTTTTCTTCTGTTGTATAAAACTTTTGTATACAAATTTTTTGTAGGTTAGACCTCTCAGATTGTCTTTATTTTTGTTCAAAAATTTTATTTGATTCCTCAGGTTTAAAGTCATTTTAATTGGGTTTTTATGTTTTAAAATGTATCCCAATTTAATCATCTTTATCAGTGCACCACTTATGGCATTAATTCAGTGTGATGTGTCACCTTATGTTTCTTTTTTTTTTATTTTTTATGAATTTGGAATTTTTTAATTTAGAAAAAATATGTCAAGTGTCAAATTAGGACTATGTCCTCGTGGTTTTTTACTTTTTAATTTAATTTTATTTTATTTTAAAAAAACTGTTACATGTCAAAAAAGAGTCGATGTTAACTCATGATTTTTTAAAATTTTTAATTTATTTTATGATTTAAAAAAAATTGTCACATATTATTGTTGATGTGAAAAATCTCAATTTGGTTCATATATTTCTTATTTTGTATCACATTAGTCTCAATTTCTTTTTAAATGGGAGCAATTTCATCCTTTTTAAATTGAGATCAAAATTAACTTTTATACAAATATTGTAATGATGAAAAAAAAAAAACTTAAATGTCACCCTAAAACCCAGTTGAGTTAGAAAAATTATATTTATTCATTTTTTAAGTTTTGGGATTGTATCAAAATTTAAGAACTTAAAATATATTTAACTCAATATATGTGTATAACTTTATTTTTAAGGGTACTGCTGACCAATGTCCTAAGGACACTGCTTAAGGTGTAATTAATGAACATTGAATTTTGTAAAAGTTTATAGTCAACTGTTATATTGAATTAATTTTGATCTTAATGATTATTAATGCAATTTTACATTATTTAAAGGATAAAATTGTTCATAAATATTATACAGTTGTAATAAAATAACTATATTTTAATGTTGTTAAAAAATTAAAATATAATTAAACGTAAAAAAACTTAAATTAACATAAAATAAAATATTATTTGCTTTTTTTTATTTTTTTCATTTAATTATATGTTAATTTTTTCGAACATTGAAATATAATTATTTTTTAATTTTTTTGTGTGTATCAAATAAATTATCAATTATAAATGTGTAATATTTATGGACATTTTTGTCCTCTAAATAAAAAATAATTACACTAATAATTATTAAGATTATAATTCATTTAATATTACAGTTAACTATGAATTCTTATAAAATTCAATGTTCATTAATTACACCTTATTATGAATTTTTACAAAATTGAATGTTCATTAATTACACCTTACTATGAATTTTTACAAAATTCAATGTTCATTAATTACACGTTGAGAGCACGGATTAAGATATTTTTGGTCCAGCTAACCAGTGGCCTGAAGATAATTTTTAGGTCCAGTTAATGAATGTTGAATCCTGTAAAATCTCATAGGTAAGTGTAATATTAAATGAATTATGACCTTAACAATTATTAGTGGACTTTTACTTTAGGAAGAGGACAAAAATGTTCATACATATTATGCATTTATAATTAATAATTTATTTGATGCACAAAAAAAATAGTTAAAAGAAAATTAAATAACAAAATAATTATATTTTAATGCTACTAAAAAGTAAAATATAATTGAACATAAAAAATTCATTAACATAAAATAAAATATTATTTATTTATTTTTATAAAGGTAATATTATGTTAATTACTTCTAATTTTTTATTAAATAAATAAATTTTTTTTTGTTAAATTATGTTCAATTATATTTTTAAATTTTAACAACATTAAAATATAATTTTTTAATTTTTTAATTTTTTTAGTTGTGTAATAGATAAATTATTAATTACAACTATATAATATTTATGGACAATATTAATAAAAATGTATTAATAATTGTTAAGTTCATAATTTATTTAATATTACAGTTACATTTAAATATTGAATATTGACCTAATTTCATAAATACAATTTTACTTTATTTAGAAGACAAAAATGTCCATAAGTAAATACAACTTTAATTAATTGTTTTTTCAATGCAGACCTATAAAAAATTAAAAAATAATTAAATAATAAAATAACTATATTTTAATGTTAAAAAAATTAAAATAAAATTAAATGTAAAAAAAGTTAATTTGAAGGAGTGGAAAAAAATATTACGAAGAAAGGAAAAAGTTTTTCATATGAAAATACAAAAATTATAACTTTCAAAGATTTTTATTTTTACAAAAATGAAAGACGATACATTTCAAATATATCAAGTTTTTATTTAAGTTATTTTTATAATTTTTTTTAGTTTATGTTATTTGAATGTTCAAATATATTTTAATTTTTAACGACATTAAAATATGACTATTTAATTTTTAATTTTTTACTGTGTAATAAATAAATTATTAATTACAACCATATAATACTCATGGACAATATTATCTTCTAAATAAAGTAAAAATATATTAATAATTGTTAATTTCGTAATTTATTTAATATTACAGTTACATATGAATTTTTATAAAATTTAATATTTATTAATTATACGTTTAAGTGCTCCCTTGAGACACTTGTTAGCTTTCTCTCTATTTTTTTTATGAGAATGTTAACATGTGTCTGACACCTAGGTAAGCATAATTAAAATGTCTTGAATATTATTAAAGAATGTTGACCCAATAATCATAAATACAATTTTACTTTATTTAAAAAATAAGAATGTCCATAAGTAAATACAATTCTAATTAATAATTTATTAGATGCACACCTATAAAAAGTTAAAAAATAATTATATTTTAATATTACAAAAAATTAAAATAAAATTAAATGTAAAAAAATTTGAAGGAATGAAAAAATATTATGAAAAAAGGAGAAAGGTTTTCGGTGCAAAAATTATAATTTTCAAAGAGTTTTTTTTTTTTTTTACATAAATTAAAGACGATACATTTCAAAAATTTTAACTTTTCATCGAAAGACTCTTAAATAGTTAAAGAGATATTTTTTTTTTGTCATTCCTTCAATTTTTTTCTTACATTTAATTATATTTTAATTTTTAACAAGAACCTTAAAAACACCTATTAGCAACAACCTTCTTTTTATATTAAATAAATAGATCGGTGAAAAGTTATAAAAGCCAAAATAATAATTTTGTAATAAATGCAAAAATAAATGAGTGATTAGTATTTAAACTGATAGTCATGCAAGTTTAAGTTGTAGATGTCTGGTGGTGTAGGTTAACATATAAGTGGAGAAAAGAAATCAAATTAAAATGAGAAAGACAAAGGCTAAAATTTTGTTCCTTTGGGCATTTTTTGCATTGTGCATCAGATTCAACGTTGAAGCAAAGCCATCATCAACGCTAGAAACAGAAATTGAAGCCAAATTGAGGCAACTCAACAAGCCCGCTGTGAAAACCATCAAGGTTTGCATTTCCAACATTCTCTCATTCTTTTTCCAGATTTTAACTTTTTTAAATGCTCTCAAATTCTTTATTTTCATAAAACCAAATCATCAATGCTTCCAAAAGCCTAAATTTCTCATCTTAAAGAGAAAATATATTAAACAGAACTTCTTAAACTTTGTTGGATATGTTGTAAAAAAAACATTCTATCACAACAAGTGCCGGGGAAAGTACGAAAGGGTTGACTATTTCATCATCAATTTCATCAGTGAAATTATTTAATGCAAGATAGAAGTTATTAAAGTCAAGGAGATTATTGCTAATTTTAAAATAAATTTCCAAGTGAGTTGAATAACGTACAACATAATAAAGTTGTTTAAACATTCGTCTCAATTTTTTTAGAAGATATTTATCTTCTTAATACCTAGCATTACAAGTTTGGTTATAAAAAAAATTAGTCAATAAAATTATTAATTTTCATAATTTTATTTTGATAATATGTTTATTATTTTTATACTTTTCTTTTGCGTAAAAGTACTTGTCTGCTTAATACCCGGCTTTAGAAGTTTTGGTTATAAAAAATTAATCAATAAAACTATTTGAATAATATATTTATTTTTCGATATTTTTTAATACAAATATTTTCTATTTATACTAAAATTTTAATTTTCTTCTCTTACTTATATGTTCTCATTTGTAAATAAATACACAATTTTTTTCTCAAAAAGAGATATATGAAACATTTTTTTTGGAACTTTAGAAAAGAGAGTATAATTGGTAAAATTATAATTAAAGTTTTGAACCCTACAAACAGCAAAACTTAAATAAAATGAAAACTGACAATTGAAAGGAACGTAAGACATATATTTTTGTGAGCTTGGTTATTTGTATAGAGTCTAAAATTTCTAGAAATCTAATTCATGAAAAACTTAGAAGTTATTTGAATATTTTTTCTATATGTTGTTAAAAGATATCTTTCAATGATGCTCTCAAAATTTAAAAGTAAATACATGTGCAGTATATATATGATTTTTAATTTAAGAAATAGAAACAAATTAGAAAGGTTATATTTTTTTTTTTTTTGCAGAGTGAAGATGGAGACATTATTGATTGCGTCAACATCTACGATCAACCAGCTTTCGATCATCCAGCTTTAAAAAATCACACTATCAAGGTCTCTCGTTATCTTTCTATATGATCATTTAATTTTAAATGAGTAGTTTTGGCATTAAAATTGTGATTATGTTGACGATTTTATTTTGTCTGAGTCTGATACAACAACATCTGAGTATGCATCTTAATTTAAAGAATGGATGTGGCAGATGATGCCTGATTCAAGCACAGAAGATGATTCAGAGTTAGAGCTATTTCAGACATGGCAAAGGAGTGGAAGTTGTCCAAAAGGAACCATTCCGATACGCAGAATCTTAAGAGAAGACTTACTCAGAGCTGATTCTCTTCATACCTTTGGCCGGAAATTTTCTCCGCATTTTCAGAATTTAACAGCAAACCAAAGAAAGAATTTTATTCCACAAAATCGTTCGGTATGTGTCGATTAATATCACTACAGTTTATTGTTAGAAGTTCAACAACTACTACTAAATCTTAATTATTACAGTCAGCATATCTTGTGACGATGGGATACAATTATATCGGTGCACAAGCAGACATCAATGTTTGGAATCCAAGGGTTCCTGAGGCAGGCGAGTTCACCACTGCTCAAATATGGCTTAAAAACAATAACAATCCCTATTTTGAAAGCGTGGAATCAGGGTGGATGGTTCGTTCCTTACCTTCGCAAAACTTAGCATGTTCTACATTCACTAAATAACAAACATCACTAATGCTTTATTATTATTATTATGATTTAGGTGAATCCAAAGCTATATCGAGATGGGGCAACGAGGTTTTTTGCCTATTGGACAGTAAGTTATTTTGTTGATTAATTGATCTTAGTTTTGTTGTTGTTCAAAGATGAAATATTGGTGTGTTGGTTGATTGTGGTGCAGAGGGATTCATATAGGTCAACAGGGTGCTTTGATCTTACTTGTTCAGGATTTGTGCAAACAGGGCAGGTAGTGCTTGGTGGTGCAGTAAACCCTATATCATCACGTTGGGGGAAACAGTATGCGATTAACGTTGGAATGTTCCTGGTAAAAGAATGTTGGAATTATTACTATGATTATGTTAGAAATGATGGTAAAAGATTAAGATGGTGTTTATGATGAATGATGTATGATGCAGGATGCACACACAGGGAATTGGTATCTGAAATTGAACAAGAACATCGCCGTGGGTTATTGGCCCGCTGAGATATTGAGTTCTTTGAGGCACAGTGCGATATTGGTGGAATGGGGAGGACAGGTGGCAAGTGGCAACATAAAAAAGAACACCCCTCACACGAGAACACAGATGGGTAGTGGAGAGTTTGCAGATGGTCGATTTAGGGATGCGTGTTTTATGAGGAACATAAGGATCATGGATTATTCTCTTCAACTCAAGTATCCTAGTTATGTAAGTGCAATGGCTGATGAACCCTATTGTTACAGTGCTTTGAATGAAGCCAAATATGGGGCTGAGCCTGTCTTTTACTTTGGAGGCCCTGGACGAAGGCCACCCTATTGTTCCTGAGATCCATTTTCAATAAACATATTTATTTAATTCTAAACTTCATTACTTATAAAATGTCTTAGATCTTAGAATTTTTATTATGGTATATAGTCATTGCAATACAATAAATTATTTCAAAATGAACAATGATATTTTTATTACTAGATTTTGACAATTTTTTCTTATTAGTATGTTATTTCAGTAATGAAATCATTCGAAGATTTTTCACATACTGAGAACCAAATGTTCAAATAAATATAAAATTGTTGATAGGACGAAACTAGAAAGAAGAAGAGTTACTCAATTCAAAGTGTTATAAATTATTCAAACATTGATGGATACCTATAATACACACTGATTGGATTTTAAATATCAGTGCAATGCAATTTTATCTCTAATGATAGGACATGTTAAAAGTTGACAAAAATATGAATTGAACTTGCAAATATGAATATTAATTATAGATAATTGTTGAATCATAGTTACAAATGTGAATTGTGAGTATTTTCTATAAGGTTTTAAACCCCATTTACATTTAAATAAATGTGAGTTGCAAAAAAGTATCATAATTAAAATGTTTAGTTATGGAAAGTTGAGTACTAAGATGAACAAAAAAATACAAAATTTAACATTTACATAAAGTTCAAACTAATTTTACAATAGTTTCTATAAAATTATGGAAGAGAAATTTTAAACATCTTTCTCACTATCTCTTTTTGGAAAGTTAGTCCTTAATCATATCATTATCTTGAAATTTATTCAAATCAAGTATTGTTTAGATTTAAGTCAGATCTCTTTTTTGTTGTGTGTGTGTTTTTCTTCTTGAAAATTCTTGGTGGAGCCAAAAACTTGATTAACTTTATGGAAATCTTCAACTTCGTTCATTTTATCAAAATCTTCAACTTTCTTCATTTTATCTTTGATTATCATCTTGTTTGTTATTAAAAGACATTTTTGTACAAAATAAGTGCCAAATTTTTTTTAGACTCTAATAATTTTTTGGTTAAACTTTTACTTAAACTTTATCTTTTTATTTTTCTTTGTGATTTTACTTTTAACATATTCTCTCTTTTTTAATTAGATTCACAAATGTTATTTTTGAGATAAAAGTAAAATTGAGTGGGGATCTCTAAAAATGACTGAGATGAATTATTCTCAAAGATAACATTCTATCTTATTTTAGTGTATAACAATATAAAATAATGTTATTCTAACATTACATTATAACATATTTAAATGATGTAAACATTTTCTCGTTTTGAGTGTATATTTCATATTCATGTGTATCTTCCTCGTATTTTAAAATTACAAAATTGGAAATGTAACTATCAAAAATTTTTCTTCCCTTCGTCTCTTGCTTTCGATGTTTGTTTTTAGTTTTAATTCTTAATTTGATGTTCTAATTTTATTTGAAAATTCATAAAGACTTTTAGTTTTTATCTTTTAATTTCTTTTTTTTAAATGTTCAATTTGATATTTTTTGTTAAATTAATGTTAATGTTGTGTCTGTACATGTTTAAACAGTTTTTTTTTTTAAACAAAATTTGCTACATGACAGATCATGATTGTGTCGTATGACAGTGGTAGTGTCACGTCCCATTGTTAACGTCAGTGGCACAACCATAGCCTTACACGTGTAGGGATGTCAATAAAATGCACTTGTGAGTATTCGCAGATAAAACTCGCAACGGGTAGAAAATAAATATTGTGAATGGATACATGAGGATAACCGTACATGTATTCTTTATACTCACATGTTAACAGATAAGTACGGATATCATAGTATCGGTACCCGTTATACTATAATTTAAATAAAAAAAATAAAAAAATATGATTAAAATATTATGACATTTATTTTGAATGAGTCATTATTTTTTATCAATTGGTTTTAAAAAATCTATATTTCTTTCTAAACTGTCATTCAGCACTTTTTAAATTGATTATTTGGACTTTGTTTGAAACTTATGAATGTTATGTATTGTATTTTATTTGAATTTATGATTAAAATATGTTGTTAAATATTTTTTTTTTGTAAATACCTGTGGGTATCCGTAAATATTAAAAAAAATATGCAGATAACGCATAACGAATATCCACACAAATATGGAAACGAGGATGGAATGGATATTTCTACCATATTGACATCCCTAGACACATGACAATTTTTTATTTAAAAAATAATTTAAAAAAAAAATCAACATTTGAATGATATGTACAAACACGACATTAACGATAATTTAACTTAAAGAATTAAATTAAAATTTTTTAAAAACTTAAAATACTGAATTGAAAAAAAAAATTATAAATCTTTTAAAAATTCAGATAAAATTAAAACCAAATTATGAATTAAGCATCGTTTTTAACATATAAATATGAATGAGATAAATGTTACTTTTTGGATACGAGAGATGATCAATATGAGCTGACATACAATAAATTAATAAATTTTATTAACTAATAAATAATGCAAAAGCAGGAATTTATTTGTCAAATAATTAATTTATAAAAGTCAACTCTATTATTCATATTATTAAATTAATGTAGCTAGACATAAATTTCAATTCATTTTTGCAATTGTATTTTAATTATTTTTAAATATTTTCTAAGATAATTATATAATGAGTAAAATAATAATTAATTTACTTTTAAACCTACAACAAGTATAAACAGTACAAATTTGAATGAAGAAACTGGGAATGAAAAAGGGAAAGAGGAACTGTAATTAATAATTTTTGCATTAAACTTTTTTTCTGACGCAATGATAATAATAATAAATAAATCAATAGAATTAACGGGAAAGAGGTATAAAAGTACAAAAGAACTAAGTTTGTAATAACTATATAAATAAATGAGTGATTAATATTTATTCTTCAAACGTATGCAAAAGTTTAAGTTGTAGAAATATGTTATCTTGTGGGTCAGCACAAATGGAAAGAAGAAATCAAACGACAACGAAGGAAATAAAATTTAGAAGAATTTTATTTATTTATTTTTAAAATTCATAATTAAAATTTTAAAAAATTTGAAATAAATGATGAATTTTAATTTTAAATATTAAAATTTGGAGACTTAAAAAAATATTTAACTCAAAAAATAAATATACGTGTATATAACTTATTTTTATAATAAAGAATATATAGGTGGAAAGGTATAAAAGTCAAAAGAATAACTTGGTAATAAATGCATGAATAAATGAGTGGTTGATATTTAAACTTCACAGGAATGCAAGTTTAAGTTGTAGATTTGTGTAGGTTAGCACGTAAGCGGAGAGAAAAAAAAATAGTGAAATGAGAGAGGCAAAGGCTACAATTTTGTTCCTTTGGGTATTTTTTGCATTGTGTATCATCACATTCAACGTTGACGCAAAGCCATCATCATTTGTAGAAAAACAAATTGAGGCCAAATTGAAGCAACTCAACAAACCTGCTGTGAAAACCATCAAGGTTTGCAATTACATCATTCTCTCACTCTTTTTGTTACATTTTTTTTTTCAGATTTTAATTCTCTCAAATTCTTTATTTTCAAGCTATGTGCTCACCTTTTTTATTTTTTAATAATAAAATTATAATTATGAAGATGAATATAAAATTATAATTTTATTGTAAATAGTTTTATCTAGAAATAATATTTTATTAAAACGATAAAATTATAAAATAAAGTAAAATTAATAAAAAATTACTAGTTAAAAGATAAAATTGAAAAAAAATATTTTCACCATATATCAAATGCTCTTTATATAATAGTATAGATAAATCAAATATTAATATTAATGCTTTTTAGAAAACTAAATTTCTCATCTAAGACTAAAATTTGAATTTTCTACTATTTTTTTTATTATCTTCTTCTATGTTTTCAAAATATATTAAAAAAATAAATATAAAAAGTAATATATTTCAAAAGTACAAAATAAAAAAGAGATAAATATGTTTTTGGTCATTTAACTTACCGTAAAAATTGAAATTAGTCTATCTTTAAAACTTTGGCTCAATTTAGTTTTCAAATTTTAAAACTTTGTAAATTTAATCATTTTAACCAAATTTTGTTAAATTTATTTGACGTTTCAAACACGTTTCATGATAGTTTCTTAACTAACATTGAAGCTGAAATATGTTCAACACAATGTAAATAACTCAAATGTTATTATGAGTCGTGTTTGAAACGTTAAATAAACTTAACAAAATTTAATTAAAATAACTAAATTCATACAATTCTAAAATTATGAGACTAAATTAAATAAAAGATTTGAAAAAAAACTAATTCTATTTTTAACTAAAAGTTAAGAAACAAAAACATATTTAACTCAATAAAAAACAGTTAAAAATTGATAAAAAAAGTTATAGCCCTGAAAACTAGCGTATCTCTATTAAAAAAAGTAAAAGAGATTAGCGCTAATCATGACAAAGCTCCAATTTGAAACACGAGCAAATTCATTAATTTTTTTGGAGGGAAAAAGTCACTAATTTTAGTTATTTTTATTTGTTTCTTATTATTATTTCTTTCCTAAAAGTTAATGAATCGAAGTTACATGACTTTTCCCGACAAAAAGTCATTAAATAGTGAAATTATTTAATACAATATAGAAGTTATTAAAGTGTCTAGTTTTAAAATAAATTTTTAAAGTGACTTTAATTGTGGTGCATAAATATTATCAGACATACGACACATATTAGATATATTAATATACTTATTTTGAAACGGATAAAATATAATATGATATATATATATATATATACATATATATAAATTAAAATAATATATATTATAGTTATCGATATAAATATTATAAATTATTGTCATGATCGAAATATCAATATTTTATAAATTAAGTATTTTTATGATAAGTATAAAAAAAAGAGTTGAAGAATGAATGCATCACATATAATTATATATAATTAAGTATGGTCTGACACATTGAAATTGTTTTTAAGTTCCATTCAATATTTTAGAAAGTATTTGTCTTCTTAATGTCCAAAATGTAAAGTTTGGTTACAAATTAATTAATAAAATTATTAATTGCCATAGTTTTTAATCAAATTTTTAATTTATTTGTATATTTTTGGCATAAAAATTTAGCCGGAGTAATAAATTTTATATTTGTAATAAAGTATTAATTTTTTCTCTTACCATGAAATAATTTATATTTTCTTTTTAAAATAAAGTATTAGTTTTTACGTTTTTTTCTTAAAAAGAAATATGAAACGTTTTTATTTATCTTGAAGTTAAAAAACTGAAGAGTTTAATCGATAAAATTATAACTAATATAGTTCTGAGCTCTAAAAATAATAAAATTTAAATAAAAAATATGACAATTAAAAGGAACGTAATAAATGTATTTTGAGAGCTTTGTTATTGTATAAAATATAAAGTAACTTTGATGATAATAAATATAAATAATTTAAGTAATTATATATTTGCGTCAATTTGTTTAGTGTTTATATCTAAATATTTTCTGTTTTATTTTTTATGTGAATATTTTATTAAAATTTTAGTCCTCGTTAATTTTGTAGAGGTGTGAAATGGACACAAAATAGAATTATAAGAACTAAAAATAAAGGAAATATTATAATAAGAATTTGAATGCAAAAAGTGTAAGTAACTGTTGCTAGTTATTTGCTATAATAAGAGACGAAATACTTGAGCATTTTATTTTTCTTGAAATCTAATTTTATATAGAGGCATAAAATATATGTGATTAATGTTTTAATGTAGGCAACTGTTGCTAGTCTCTGCAAAATATTACGATTATTTGGAAAATTAATCAGTTATAATTTAGTTGTATAGAGACTGAAATATCTCATTTAGCATTTCATTTCTAAAAGTCTAATTCATGAAAAATTATGCTATTTAAATAGTTTTACTATATGTTGTTAGAGATATCTTTCAATGCTGCTTTGAATATTTAAAAATACTTGTTCAGTGCATATGATATCTAATCTAAGTAATAACAAATTAGAAAGGCTTTATTATATGTTATGTAGTTATAAAATTTATTATTATTATCATTGTTTTTTTTTTTTATTGCAGAGTGAGGATGGAGATATTATTAACTGTGTCAACATTTATGGCCAACCTGCTTTTGATCATCCAGCCTTAAAAAACCACACTATCAAGGTCGTCTTACTCGTCTTCTTCTTAGTTGATTTTTATAATAAAAATAATAATATTGAATTATAATTCTTAGATAAAAGATTGGCACTTAAACTACATATTTAATTAAAAACTTCATAGCATTCATAAAAAATCATATAAAATTTACAAAATTAAAAAGACAATTTAAATAATAATATTTCAATTTTATAACTATAATGAAGCGTAGCAACTTCTTTTGTATTAATAAGTTGATGTGGTGGTAATCATGATCGATGTCTTTCTTGATATCATGATCCTAATTTATAGTAAGTAATAGCATTTAACGATTGGATTTTGCAGATGATGCCTGATAATTTGCTACAATTGGAAAATTCAACCACAGAAGAAGATTCAGAGTCACAGATATATCAGACATGGCAGAAAAGTGGAAGTTGTCCAAAAGGAACCATCCCTATCCGCAGAATTGTAAAGGAAGATTTACTCAGAGCTACTTCTCTGGACATCTTTGGCCAGCAATTCCCACAGCACTACGATAATTCAACAGGCGAAGAAGATGGATATGTTCCTCCAACTCGCTCGGTAATTTTCTCAAACACTATGTGACCAATTTTTATTCTGTTAGGGTAAATCGATTACTGCAACCTAAATTTTAGTAGTAGATAGAACTGATGCTAAGGTTACATTGTTATGCAGTCAGCATTTCTTCTGACAGTGGGATTCAACTACATTGGAGCACAAGCAGACATCAACCTTTGGACTCCAAGGGTTGCTCAGACAGACGAGTTCACCACAGCTCAAATTTGGCTCAAGAACAGCAACGGTCCCTATTTTGCCAGCGTTGAATCAGGGTGGACGGTGAGTTCCCCTCACAAACTACTGTATTCTACATCTCTATTGCATCACAACCCTCACTTGGTAAATAACACAAACACCAAAAATGCTTTCTCACCGCTATTGATTCAGGTGAATCCCAAGCTATATGGTGACGGGGCCACCCGATTTTTCGTCTACTGGACTGTAAGTGTATACATATAAGTATATCTTGGATGAAATATTAGTAATTTTGCAAAGGAGAAAGTAAAAAATTGGTGTAATTTCGGGATTTTTGATTTGGTGGGGGTGTGTGTTGCAGAGGGATTCATACAGATCAACTGGGTGCTTCGATCTTACATGTTCAGGATTTGTGCAAACAGGGCAGGTAGCGCTTGGTGCTAGCATAGGACCTATATCATCATTTTATGGAAAACAGTATGTCCTTAACGTTGGAATCTTCCAGGTGAGATAATGTTGAATTATTATTAGTACGTTAAAATTGATGGTAAAAGGATTAACGTGGTACATATGTTTTAGGAGCCAAACTCGGGAAATTGGTATCTGAAATTGAAGAACAATGTGCCAGTGGGTTATTGGCCAGCTGAAATTGTGGGGTTATTGAGACACAGTGCGACATCGGTGGAGTGGGGGGGACAAGTATCGAGCACGAACATAAGAAAGAAAAGGCCTCACACGACAACACAAATGGGTAGTGGAGAGTTCGGAAATGGTCGATATCAGCAAGCATGCTTCATGCAGAACATAAAGATTATGGATTATTCACTTAAGCTCAAGTATCCCAGAGATGTAAGTCCAGTGGCTCAAGAGCCCTTTTGTTACAGTGCCGTAAATGCCGCCAGACCAGGGGTCGAACCTATGTTTTATTTTGGAGGGCCCGGTCGAGACCTACCCTACTGTCCCTGATCCATAAATAATATCAATTACTGCATCATCATCATCAATCTTTCAAACCACTCTGTTTTTCCTTTTAAATAAGGTTGTGTATGTTAACCCACAAATCACCAGCTTTTGTCAATGCAATTCGTACTCTCTTTTCCTTTCTGTACTCGATTTTTGGCATCGTGTTGGTTGTAATTTTAATTCACTGGAGCTTGGCAACGACTGTGACCTGGAAAAAACACTTGAAGGAGAACCAATTCATTATAAGTGCTTTGAACTATCGTGGAACTTAACGTAATATAAATAGAAAAATGCAGTGAAAACTGTGAAATAAGCCTTAAAGGCCTTGTACCACCATCTCTGCAACTTACTGTGAATTTAAAATAGTTGTTAATTTTGTCAAAAGTCGCATATAAAGAAATAAAAACAACGAAATTTTAATTTAGAGACAAAATAATATATAAAAAAAATATATGCAAAAATTGTTCTAAAATTTCAAAAC
>Ga0099823_1002028_pt1 | contig 17826 bp, 9 predicted proteins | sample CowpearedBW_FD_76831 | JGI IMG/M metagenome (GOLD analysis project Ga0099823, IMG submission 76831) | Root nodule microbial communities of legume samples collected from California, USA - Cow pea red BW | ecosystem: Host-associated > Plants > Roots > Nodule | place: USA: California | collected...
CATACCAACGTGCATATTGGTCTCCACTCATTCTTTTATCTAATTTTATTCTTTTACCTAAGTTACTACAATAGTCACAGTAGTAAAGTTTTCTTCGACCTTAAGTTTTTTATATTATAAAAAAGTAAAGCATGTTATGTTATTCTTCCCATTCCTTCACCATGTTACTACACCATGTTACCTGCCGTGGTTGTTGCCAATTGTCGCTAGTTTCCATTGGCGGCCACCACCGCCAGCAGTCACTCGTCGCAAGCCACCACCAAGTTTTTTTTTCTACTTCTTTACTTTCACTATAATTATTTTACAAAAAAATATATCTATTTTCCAACAACAATAATGGCCAATGATTAAGATACTTCAAAAACATTTCATAGAAGTGACCTAAGTTGGAAATATTGTCATCCAATGGATAAATCGAATTTAAATAAAATTGTTTACAATTATTAAGAGAAAGTTATGAAAGTAGGAGTTATTAGAGCAAAAGAACATTTAATGGCAAAGAAGGACAATGTTGTTGCTTGCACCAAGACTCCGAAAAATGTGAGAGAAGAACTTTTGAAATTATATAAAGAAAGAACAAATAGTTCCTCTTTCAATCTTGGATATAGTGCAGCCAATGATAACCATGAGAGTGAAGATAAAGTTGAAATTTCCACGACTAACAATGATAAAGGGAGAAATAGTGGTGGTAGGAAAGGACCAATGTATATGTTCTGTAGAAATCTAGTTGTTGCAATAGAGAAGAGAAAAAAAGGAAAAACTAAGGCAAACTAACATCAAAGAGGTATGTGACAAAATAAAGACCTTGGTTCATTGATATATTGCTCGATTTTGGTACAAATCAGGCTTGTCATTTAACCTTGTGAAGTTGAAAAGTTTTCAAGATATGATTGATGTCATAGGTGCTTATGAACCTAATTTACCCGCTCCTAGTTATCATGAAATCAGAGTTCCACTTCTCAAAAGGAAGTTGAGTATATTGAGAAGTTGTTGTAAGATCATAAATTACAGTGCAACAAACATGGTTTTTCTGTTATGTTAGATGCATGGAATGACCGAAAGCAACGATGCTTGATTAACTTTTTGGTGAGCTCCCTAAGATACAATGTTTGTCAAGTCCATTGATGGTTCAAACTTTGTGAAGACAAGAGAAAAACTATTTGAGATGCTTGATTCCTTTGTGGAGGAAATTGGAGAAGAAAATGTTGTTCAAGTTATAACTGATAACAGGAGCAATTATGTGTTGGCTGATAAGTTGCTAGAAGAGAAAAACCTATCTCTATTGGACTCCTTGTGTTGCCCATTGTATAGATTTGATGCTTGAAGATATTGGATAGCTTCCTTTGATAAAGAAGACAATTGATAAAGGAGTTAGTCTTGTTGGCTTTATCTATAGTCATTCTACTACCTTGAGTTTGTTGAGACAATTTACAAATAAGAGGGAATTAGTAAGACATGATGTTACAAGGTTTGCTACCTCTTATTTACCATTACAAAGGTTGCATCAAGAGAAGGGGAATTTGAGAAAGATATTCACTTATGATGAATGGAGCAATAACAAGCTATCTAAGGAAGCCAAGGGGAGGGAGGCTACAAAAATTGTTCTTATGTCTTCCTTTTGGAATCAAATCGTATTTACTCTCAAGGTCATGGCTCATCTTGTTCAAATCATATATGGGTTATATATATGAAGCAATGGAGAAAGCAAAAGAAATAATAATGAAGTCATTCAACAACGATGAAAGTAAATACAATTATTTATTTACAATAATTGATAATAGATGGACATGTCAACTTAATCGTCCCTTGCATGCTGCTAGTCACTTTTTGAACCTAGAGTTTTTTTATTCCAACCCAGACATGGAATATAATTTGGAAGTTACAAATGGATTATATGATTGCATCAAAAGGTTGGTGCCAAGTAAAGATGCGCAACATTTTTTTTTAACTAAGTTGCCTCTTTATAAGAGTGCAAATGTACTCTTTGGTGATGATTTTGCCAAAGAATCAAGGAAAACCACAACCTCAGGTGAGACACTTAAACACTTTTTAAATTGTGCTAAGATATAATGGTTACATTCTAAGTTACTTTCTTTGCTTGTGTAACTCAATGGTGGAAGAATTATGGGCATGCAGCTCCCAACTTACAAAAGCTAACAATCAAGATTTTAAGTTTGACATGTAGTTCATCGGGATGTGAGCGAAATTGGAGTGTTTTTGAGCAAGTAATAAGACATGACTCATTTCATTATTATCTTATTTTTAGAGAGTAGAAAGAAATCAATTCACATATTACTTATTTATAATGCATATTCATTCAAAGAAAATGAATAGGTTGGACCACAAAAGGTTGCATGATTTGGTTTACATAAAGTATAATCAACAACTTGCTCAAAGATACGATATTAGGGATGAAATAAACCCTATTCTATTAAATGACATTGATGAATGTAATGAGTGGTCAGTGAAAGAAGTTGATGACGATAACAATAATGAAGATAGGGGCAATGAGTTGGTTTTTTATGATGATCCCACCCTTAATTGGGCAACTGTTTATGAAGCTTCAGGTATTGGAGAACTAGTAGTTTATACAAGGAGACAAGCAAATAATAAAAGAAAGCAACCATCAAGTGGTGGTATTGTTATTGGATTTTCACATGCTTCTTTGAAAGGTCCAGGTTCAACTCCAACTCCAACACAAACTAAGAAGGGTAAGTAAAAGACTCAAAGTCAAGTTCAAAATGAATTGCATAATAGTTCTGATTTCGAGTTTGAAAGATTATTTAACTTTGAGAAGAGTCTCTCAGAAGGGGAAGAGGAGGAGGGATATGTCCCATTAGATGATGACATTGAAAACAATTACGTTGGAATTGAAGAAGAATCTCATGATTAGAAAGAAACTCAATACATTTATTTTATGATTTGTTGTTATTTTATCTTTTGAACTTTAAATTTGTGGTGTTTTGATATTATGTCATTATTAATTGAATTTTTAGACATAGTATCATTACTTTTTCATTAAAATTATATGCGGTGGTATTATATTCTTTTATCGTAATATTTTCTCCATAACTTGTTATAGTTTTCGTTATAACTTCACAAAACAATTTTGAATTGTCGATATTTTCCGTTATCTGATATCAATAATATTGAACCAAATGGATTTTGATGGTTGGTACGGTATTCACAAGATGTTCTCAATCATACAATAGTTGGATTTTGATGGTTGGTACGGTATTCACAAGATGTTCTCAATCATACAATAATTGATTTCTTTTGTTAATGATTTTCTATTCTTGTGTAGGTTAGACACGTAAAAACTTATTTGTTTTGTAATTTTTTTCTCATTTATAGCATATAAAATATCAGGATATAAAATTTTAGTAATCTTATTTTTATTAAATTAAATTAGTAGAAATAATAAATTTTATAAATTTATTTATTAAAATAAGTAGTATTTTCAGTTTTATAATTTATATCTTTTAAGTACAAGTATGTTAAAAGTTTCATGTCAAATATATATAACTAAAGCAACAACATAAACTAATTTTTAAGTAACTAAAGCGGTTAAAGAGAAATGGGAATTGATGAAAGACTCTCCCAAAAACAAATTTAATTAATGGCAAATTCACACTAAGTGTTAAATATATTTTTAATCCCTAACCTTAGACACAAAAATAGAATTATTTTTGTCCTAAACTTTAATATATTTTTGTCTTCAAACTTTAAAAATTAATCGATATAATCCTTTTAATCCAACGATGTTAATTTATTTGGGTTTGTTAAAAGATATTATAAACTAGCATTTGAGCTGAAATGTGTCAAAATGGTATAAACAACTCAAACATCATCCTAAAACGCATTTGACACGTTAAAAAAATTAACATAGTTGGGTTAAATGGACTATATCCATTAAATTTTAATGTTTGAGGACTAAAATGTATCAAAATTTGAGAGAGGAACGAATTTCAATTTTGAATACAAGTTTAGAAACTAAAAACATAGTTAACCCTTCATACAATCCAGGCTATATGGGTCACTTCGTCCTATCCACCACATCGCATTGTTATCCCACATGGACTTTAGGTATATTGGCCATCGGGTCAAAATATCCCCGCACTTTTATTTCTAAACCAAATTTTTATTAAAATCTTATTGATTTTGTTGAAGACTTTCTATATTGATTGATCCATAAAATTTTTGAATTATTCAATTCAAAACATTATAGATGAAGTAAAAAAATAGTGAGTTTCATAATTTAGAGATCTATTTCAGATTGGTCGGCTCAAGGATAAACTAGGTAAAACATTCGGTTTAGACCTCCAAAAAATAAGACTTCAAATTTTTTTTAGTACTAATATTCCTCTACTAAGTTAATTATAAAAGTATGTTTAAGAAAAAAAGGTCTCAAATTTTTTAAGTACCAATATACCTATACTAAATTAATTATAGAATTATGTTTAAGATAAAAAGGCCTAAAAAAATTTGATACTATCTCTATTAAATTAATTATAAGTTTATGTTTGAGAATAAAATTTAATTTAGTTATTATTAGTATCTGCTAATTTTTATTGGTATTAAAAATAATATTTAATGAGTTAAAACCTTTTTTCAATAAATTATAATTTTGTTTAGAAAAATATATTAGTTATCTTTATTCTCTTATGGTCAATTTTGATTCTATTTTCTTCTTTTATCTTTATGTAACTTTAATTTTTGTTCTATTTTTTTCTTTTATTTCTATGTGACTTCAATTCTGATTTTATTTCCTTGTTTTATCTCTATGTAACTTCAATTTTGATTCCATTTTCTTCTTTTATCTTTTTATGACTTCAATTGTGATTTTTCTTTTCTTATTTTATTGCTTTGTGACCTCTCATCTATTGATTTCACTCCATGTCTCTCATTGCTTTCTTCTATTATATATAAAGTTATTCTTTTAAGGGTTTGATATATTCCCTTGATTCTCATATTGTCTTGTGTACCAATTTTTTGTATTTTCAATTTTTGTTAGTATGTATTTCTTTTTATTTTTGTTGATGTTGTTTTTATTCTATTTGTTGAATTTATATTATGATTAGAAATATGTTTTTCTTGTCTGAATTTGTTTAGGGATTAGGGTTTATGATTATAGCCGAGAAGAACAATCATTTTTTAATTGTTTTTAGTAATAATTAATCTCAAAATAAATTTTGTAGGTTTATGAAAAAGTTGAGACTTGAGAAAGAGAAAGAGACTTGAGACTTTAAGATACTACAAGTCTACTATCAAGATTACTTTTTGACCGCCATAACCAAGTTCTATTGTTTTAACTCATTTTTTTTGTATACTTATTTTTAGTAGTGTTTTATATATTATAATTTTTTTTATTTCATATAAAAATATATAGATATGTCAAGTATAAAATTTGAATCAAGCTATTCAAAAATCCAAAAGTAAAGAAAAGTTGAAACTTTAATTGCATCATAGAAAGAAACTATGAATAAATTTATAAAAATAGATAAAAAAATGAATTAGAAAATACAAGTGGGTCTTTTTGAATGAATAAGATAATAACAATATAAATATCGGTAAAAACAACTATAAAGAGAGAAGTAGTTAGTGATTAGGTTAAGTATGATTCTCAAAACTCATGTTAACTATTAAAAATATATAAAAAGATGAAACAAATTAATCTTATTATCTATTTAAAAAAATATAAATAAAATTAATTTTGATAATTTAATAAATAATTTTGCATAAAAAAACTTGAAAAATAAATTTTAAATAAGAATGAACCAAATTATGCTATTTAGACATTTTCAAATTCCATTTTTAAACTAAACCATTTGAAATTCATTTTAGGTTAAATCATTCCAGAGGTCCTCATTTTTGTAACGAAATTTCAAGTAGGTCCCTTTATTTTTATTTAACTAAATTGGGTCCCTATTTTGGAAAATTCATTGCAAGTAGGTCTTTTCCGTTAGTAGTACTCTAACTGTGTTAACTATGTGGCACACACATGGTTTTTTATTTTAATTTTTTAATTTTTTAATTTTTTTAATTTATAATTTTTTTAATAATTTAAAAAATAAAATAAAAATTACCACATGTTAATCTGATATTGTGCCACGTGACAGAGACAACGTGATGTGATAGTGGTAGTGTCACGTGTCATGATTGAATGTAAAAAGTGTCAATGCAGTCCTTGTATTTGTTATTTTGTCTCAATTTAATTCCATTTTTTTTAAAACTGAATCAATTTCATCACATATCAAAATTAATTTTTATATAAATTTTACAATGGTATTTTTATTATAATTGATATTTTTAACAAAATTAATTGATATCCTATCTATGAGGCACCATCATGAGCTCTCACCAAGAGGGTCATGGAATTATGTCCTAACTATGAGGCACCACCATGAGCTCTCACCAAGAGGGTCATGAAATTACGTCCTAATCATGAGACACCACCATGAGATCTCACCGTGAGATTCATGGAATTACGTCTTAAACCATACCAAAATCATGTCGCACAACCAACCATAGAATTATCATGCATACCAATCTCATGCCAATATTTATAACCAACCATCATATCATGTTCCATACGAAAGATCATACCAAACTCATCAATTCCAGCCCATAAACCATTTAACACATGCATATTCACTCAGTTCATGCTTTAGCGGAGTAACTCAATCAAACATATGACCATTAACAAAAAACAAAGGAAAGAACAGTTATAGAGCCATTTCTACACCAGTTCTCGCTCAGGCTAGAAGACATTGCTCAAGCGAGAGAGGTTCTTTCGCTCAGGTGAGCTCCTTTCACCTAGACGAGAGCTCGAATAGTGGAACAATGGCACTTTTGCGTTTTCTCGCTTAGGTGAGACCTCCTCGCCTGAGCGAGATGAACTCTCGCTCAAAACTGGAGCTCGTCGCCTGAGCGACAGCTTGCGCAAGCACCTGAGTTTCTGACACTCTCGCTTAGGCGAGACCCACTCGCTTGGGCGAGAATATCAGATTTCCTCCACTGTTCACGCATGCCAGCACAGAGATGCATCAACAACAATGCACAATACATGTTCATATCATTTTAAACACCATACAATCACCAAAAGCCCGAAACAGAGCTGAAAAACAAGCAAGATACATTAAAAGCGCGAAACCCTAGCTTTCCTTACCTAGACAGATATTAACGGAAGGATGCACTCAATAGACAAGCACAACAACTCTGTGAGCCGATTCGTGAGCTGGAAATACTGACCCAGAAAGAGAAACGAGGTTATCCAGATGAACCTCTACTAGACCATGAAAAATAGAGCTAAAGAGAAGAAGTTAGGGGTTGAAGATTAACTTACGTAGAGTGGAAATGGGGTTGAGCTAGCTTGAGGAGAACTAGAAGCCAAACCCTAGTAGAGCGTTGTTGTTGCATGCTAAGAGAGTGTGGGGGGCTGGTTTCTAAAAGTGATAGAATAAGAGTATTAGGACTAGTTTAGGAGTTTTGGGCACCCTATAGGTCATCTTTAGACCCAACAGATTAAGGCAGACCCTTAAACTTTGGACAGAAAAATAAGTGAGGCTTATAAAATCCAATTTCGAAAATAAAAGTTCGCAAATTAAAATCACACCAAAGGTCAACATTATAGGTTTTTAGAGGATGAATGCGTTATAAAATAGTAAGGGTAAAATTGACGTTTTAAAAAAGTGCTGTAAGCAAAAGCTTTGTAATTTATATATTTTTCGGCCAAGATGCTATGCTGGTAAAAATATGTAAGAGTTCAATAAAGATAAAATTTAATAATTGAACTCAAATAACAATACACGTAATATTACAAAATACTGTATGCAATAAACCAGTTAATAAAGTATAAATTAATATAGAAAAATCAACATTGTTTTATGTACATATTTTTAATCATTTTCACACATTTCCTAAAAATTAATTTTGCTGCATGTATGTTATCTCTAGTTTTCAGTTTTCACTGGAACAGACCTAGAAATGTTCCTTTTATGGTTACTCTCCACTATGCTGCTATTATCGTAGTTGACACCACCGCAAAACCCACTTGTTGAATTGCAATCCCTTTCAAAAGGGTATTCGGATTTGGTTTCAAGTTTTCATCTTTCATCTACGCGAACATGTCTCTCCCCTCTTCCCCTCACCTCCTATCTACTACTGCTTCTTCTCGTTTCCAACCCTTGATCCTCAACAGCACCGTCTCTATCGAACCCCCCTTTCTGGGTTTCAAGGTACTCTTTTCAACATTTTCTCTTACAACATGCTCTTTCTTTCTCTTAGGCAATTGTTCGTATTCTGTTGTTATCTGAAGCCAAAATGTTAGTCAAGGATATTTTAAAATAATATAATAGTAATTTGTGCAAAGTGACAAATCAAATGTTAAATGTAAGAAGTATTATTCATTTATTAAGTTATTACAGTTTCTAGGGCAGGAAATTTTGGATTTTACTACTTGTGGATAATGCATTACTCAATCTGTAAATTGCCTGTTATCATTTGTTTTTGGAGTTTTTGAATTGAATGAGTGTCTGATTGGGTAAATAGCTTAATTAAGGCGTCATTGAATGAGTGTTTATCGTAGAGGCATGTGTGTATTAGTTGTTTCTACAATTGAAAAAGAAATTAGATTGAAATATTCCATATAAATTGTAAGCTGTTTTCACAAGTTGTCTTAGAAATCTTATTGGAAAATGTTGAAAATGTCATAAGGACTTCCAAATGTTTGCACAAGTTCTTATACCTTGAGATAGTTCAAATAAGTTGTAAACAAGATATTCCAAATGGACCCTAAATAATATGTGTACTCTCAGTGTAAAGGTCTTTTACACTATCATCCAATTACAGACCACCATGTATGGCAAGTGCATTGACTTTTATAATAACTCCTTTAAAAATGATTCAATGGATAACTTGTTTTTTTGTTTGATTGTGTAAAAACTTCTATATTGGCAGTGCATGCCTGTTAAAAACTTTTGAATATTTGACTAAGGTCTGGTTACTGGCTTCATAAGTTAAAATTTCCCCTATCTGCTGTTGCACAGGGTACACCATGTTTTGTTGAGAAGCATAATTGCTGCTTAAGTGTTAAACCATTTGGTGTATCTCAGAAGAGAGTTACCAAGATCTCCTGTTCTATGAATATGTCTGCACAACAATCAGATGATCATGGGAAAATGAAGCTTGACCACTTAATAGACAAAGCACGAAAGCTTTGGGACAATTCTCCTGAGTCAGTGAAGATTTTCCCGTGGAACAAAGCTTTGGACAACTTCATTCAACTTATTCTTGATCTCATTTTGGTTGTTGTCAAATACCTAGCTGTGCCTGTATTCGCGGTTACCTCACTGAGTGAAATGTCCTACTGTGCACATGAAAGGAAGCTACGTCTGGTTCCTATTCCAGTTCTCTTTGGCGTTGCTGTTGCTGGGATTCTTAAGGCGACTGCCCTTGAGTTATCTCCACATCTAAAGGTATGGTCATTGGTTATTCACCATTTTATAATCTAGATATCAGAGAGATTTGTTGGATGTAGTATTAAGCTGTTGTTTTTTCAATAATTACTTTCCCTCATTCAGAATGAAACAGTTGTGATGCTTGATCTCTATAGACTCTTTTTTTCTTCCATTCACTCCGTAAAACATTTTCAACTGCCTCATTATCTCCATATTTTGAACTTCTAACAACAGGGCATGGTCATTTTGGATTAGTTAATCTCACTGCACTTGAAGACTTTTCTTTGGGAATTTATTACAGTGTATGGACAAAATGGTGACTACCTTAGATGTTGACTAATTTGAAAATTCCAGTTTAGCAATCCAGCTTGCAAAAAGAAGTCAGATGAATGCATAATATATTTCAAAACTAGATGTCTTGTTTTCCAGACGTTTGCCTTGTTTTTTAGGTGCCAATCTCTTAGGGACTCTTCTGGTATTTATATTTTGACATCATTTTTATTGATCATAATAAAGCAAGATATGAGAAACTTAGTCTGGTTGTCCACCCTTCCTATTTACTGTCTTGGAGTCTATGTCTTGTTTGATTTCACCCTTTTACCATAGCTTATTACTGGTCTTATTTTCAGGATGCAGAAGTTCCGTGGCATTTAATTGCCATTGCAATTTTTTTCACGTTAATCAAATTGCCAGGGCCATATTACCCTTACTGGGGACGTATAATCATTCCTCATTTTGCAAATGGGGTTCTTTTGAGGACTCTATGGTTTGCAATATTGTGGTATAGAAGACCAAAAACAGTGAATATGCCGGGTTCTAGTTAGTTATCCTCAAGTTATGGTACTAGCTCGCAGAGTTACTCAGTTTTTGTAAGTATTAATAAATCCTACAACTTACTATGCTAAATCCAATACATATGTGAAATGTGATTCTTGGGAATTCGAATGAGGGTATAATGTGTTTCTTTGCTTTATGAGCAAATGCTATATTATGGGAATTTAACCATGTGGAAATGCTCGAGTCTAATTCAAGTTTAGTTTTATCAAAACTACAGCTCCATTTTAATAACTATTTTTGAGTTTTTGCTCTTTTTTTCTTGGTTAAATCATTTTTTAAGTTCCTATAGTTTCACTAATTTTTTAAACTGGTTATTATAATTTAAAATTATGTAATTGGCCCCCATCCCACCAAATATTGTCAAATAAGTCTTCACCTCACCAACAGTCATTAGATTTTTCTAAACTACAATGATCTATTTGAAAACATGTAGATAAACCTTGTTACCTATTCAATTTGTATTTGTCAAATATAGTTTTTGAGTTTTCAAATGTGTCCCTATGGTTCAGCAAAAGTTAGCAGCTTTTAGTGAGGACTAATTTGAAAAAAATTGAAAGCATAGGACCCTAAGTTAGTTCAAATTTAATGTAACTATAGGTATTATTGAGTAAGTTGATCTTTTTCTTCCCTTTACAACTTTTAAATGTTAACTTATGTAATGAGAGTTGCCATAACTTTATAAGCATTTTGATACCACTTTGACATCAAAATAATAGTCCAAAAGATTCGCCAAAAATAATACACCAAAAGCTTCTGTGTACCAGTATATGTGAGCAAATGGATGAAAACAATTATTTAAGGACCAATCTTGTGCAGCTAATGGGTAATTTAAGGACCAAAAATCTTTTATTGAGCAATATATAAAATTTTATTTATGTATTTATATAAATAGTCCCCTATCAGATTGTAGTTTGCAGTTGTTTCATTTCACATGCTTTAGTCGAGATCTAATCATTCAACATTTGTAACATTTTCTTTCAAGAGTAAAACTGATTTCCCAGTACATGTTACTGTTAGTAGATTGTTTAGTAAATCAGACCCAGTGAAAATGTTTTGTGAAATAATAGTCCTAGTAACAGCAATTAACCAATATATTCAAGTTTGCTTATATTAGTCCTGCAATTCAATATGGGAGTACTTTGATAGTTTAATATCTTGTGCAAGCTGGCTTCAGTTGTTAATTCAACAATATTTTGTATTAAAATGCTCTTATTCATGAATCAATCATTTACTTTTTCTTACTCTTATACAGGATACCAGATTTTTACTAGTGAAGACCCGAGTGGCGTTAAGCACTGCATTTAGATTTTTACTGAATTTAGATTTCACTTTGTTGAGAAATAATGTAAGTGCTGTAGTTAGTCACTATAGTTTGTCTTGGGAATGGAAGATATGGTTGTGTTGGATACCCCATATGAATAGTTGTAGCTGATACATATGAAGAAATAGATGGCAATGGTGACTTCACTTTTGGTATAAGAAAAATAATTCTTAAACCTTTGCAAGAGAAATATCAAAAGGATTGGTTGAGTGGAATGACACATGGTTTATATTTGATGGGGATTTCTTGTAGGTGACATGGTCTACACGTCTTTCCGGAGTTCATAAATGTTGCTCCCGAAAATCATTTCACCATCAAATTTTATGTAGCAAAAACCTATGTGAAATGCTGTGATATGTTCAGATTGGAGCATCTATGCACTTTTTTAACTGAATTCATGCATAAACTAGTGAATAAACTGTTTTACATTTATTTTTCCTTAAAAATATTCATTTCTTAGGATGACATGACGACTCTAATCCTTTGGTTAGAGACTGATATAACTTATGGTATTGAAATTACAGTTGACTTGTACAAATTGTCATACAGTGATCAAATGCAATTTTTTCTATTATAAGGATCTTTGTTACGACATGTGAGCACAATGTGTTAAAGTAATGTGAATTTTGTCTACACTATTTTTTTTTTTTAAATGACAAGAATACGTTCTTTCAGACACTTTTTTATTGGTTTCACATCTTTTTTAATGGTCTTTTCTTGATTTTGTAATTTTTAATAAATTTTAATCAATAAAAAAGTAGTATTAAAATAATGTATTATGAATAATCTTTTCGAAGATTTTCTTTCTTACTATTATCTCAACGTGCATGGTTAATTATTAGTTTCGGATATGCATAACCATTTTTATAATAAATTTTAAATGTTAATAGAGGTTTAAAAATTCAATCAACCCTTTAAATACCGAAAGTAATATATAAGTATTTAAGCTATTTATTGCTAGCATTACAACGGTAGAAAAAATGGAAAATATCTAAACAATATGTTCAACCATATACCACCATAAAACTGTTCATTTATATTTAAAAAAAAAGTATAACATTTTATTTTTTACTGTATATTTTGAAATATAAAAAAAAGACTATGAATTGGTAAATATAATTCACGGAAATTACTATTTTGGTCTTATATCACAGAAGTCATAAACGAACTTGCTATTCATTTGCGTTGGGATTTTAAATGGTTAATTCCAAGCATGATTGAAGTTACAAAACTGTAGACTAATAAAAGATTACCTCACTTTATTGGATGATAATTTTCCAACTATACCTAATGGATATTAGGAGGAGAATTTAATGAAACAAACTTTTCAGTTATCACAGTATGACTCAAAAGCTTCCAGTCTTTTGGTTTTCCAAACGAGTTATGGTAGGTTAACAAAATGTTTTTAACAACATACAAATGCACAGTGCACGAAGAGACCCTATTAATGGGAATAATTAAGTTGTGATTTCTGGTTGCTAAGCAGGTTGTGAAAACAAGATGGATACATGTATATAGTTTAAGTATTTCAGTTACTGTCATTTTTGTATTTTCCATAGTATAAATATTAAACTCTAACATTCATCCAAGTGTTTGAATTCGGTTTTGTGTATTATACTCTTCATTCAGCTGAGACAGAATGGCCAAAGAAGACCAGAAATTTGCCATAGGAATCGACCTTGGTACAACGTATTCGTGCGTTGCAGTGTGGCTGGAGCAACACAGCAGGGTGGAGATAATCCACAACCAGCAAGGCAATAAAACCACACCTTCTTTTGTTGCCTTCACAGACAAGCATAGATTTATTGGTGATGCTGCTAAGAATCAGACTGTCACCAATCCTGAAAACACTGTTTTTGGTATGATTTCATTCTCTACAGCATTGAGTTGTTTTCTCTCATGATACATAGTTGTTTCAACGAATAAATTTACAATTGTTTGTTGTTATGAAATTCTAAATAACTAAACTCAAATTAAGCCGTGCCAATGTAAACAATGCTAACTGATGTTCCAATGTTGAAACCAGTTTAAGACCGTTGCTTAATTCTAAGAAATTGCTGTCAGAGGAATGTTTGTTAGAAACACACTGTTCTTTTTATTGATTGAATTTTATTGAATACTGAAATTAGTAGAGAGATTCATTTAATATAAAACAAAGCTTTTAAAAAAATACTTTAGAGAATGTTGTTAACATTCTTTTGTTGAGATAAACAACTCGGTTAGAGTTGCTCTTAACAATTGCCTTCCATTTTATTATCTGTCTATTGACTTTTTCAGACGAAAATTCTTTTTGCAGATGCTAAGAGGTTAATCGGTAGGAAATTCAGTGATCCCATTATTCAAAAAGAGAAAATGTTATGGCCATTCAAGGTTGTTGCAGGTGTTAATGACAAGCCTATGATCGTGGTTAAATACAAGGGTCAGGAGAAGTCCCTGTGTGCTGAAGAAATCTCATCTATGGTTCTCATGCAGATGCGGGAGGTTGCTGAGGCGTATTTGGAAACACCTGTGAAGAATGTTGTTGTCACAGTGCCTGCTTATTTCAATGACTCTCAACGTAAAGCCACTAAAGATGCGGGTGCCATTGCTGGCCTCAATGTTATGAGGATAATCAACGAGCCTACTGCTGCAGCTATTGCATATGGCCTTGACAAGAAGACTAACTGTGTTGGGGAACGAAATGTTTTCATTTTTGATCTTGGTGGTGGTACTTTTGATGTGTCTCTCCTTACAATTAAGGACAAAGTCTTCCAAGTTAAGGCTACCGCCGGAAACACTCATCTAGGAGGAGAGGATTTTGACAATGAAATGGTGAACTACTTTGTGAAGGAGTTCAATAGTAAGAACAAAGTAGATATTAGTGGAGACCCAAGAGCCCTGAGGAGGTTGAGAACTGCATGTGAGAAGGCAAAAAGGATACTGTCATATGATATCACCACGGACATTGAGTTAGATGCTTTATTTAAGGGCTTTGACTTCTGCTTCTCAATCAGTCGCGCAAAGTTTGAGGGAATTAATATGGAGCTCTTTGAACAATGTATGGAGACAGTTGAAAGATGTTTTACTTATGCTAAGATGGACAAGAGCATTGTAGATGATGTTGTGCTTGTTGGTGGTTCCTCTAGGATCCCAAAAGTGCAGGAACTATTGCGAGACTTTTTTGATGGAAAGGATCTGTGCAAGAGCATCAACCCTGATGAGGCTATTGCTTATGGTGCAGCTGTTCAGGCTGCTTTGCTGAATGAAGGCATGAAGAATGTTCCAAAGTTGGAGCTACTGGATGTTACATCTCTATCCCTTGGTGAAGTTACAAAATCAGATATCATGAGTGTGGTCATCCCCAGGAACACTACCATTCCTGTGAGCAAGACAAAAGAATTCGTGACAACAAGAGATAACCAATCTGAAGTCTTGATTGGAGTTTACGAGGGTGAGAGAGCCCGAGCCAGTGATAACAATTTGTTAGGTTCTTTTGTTCTTTCTGGAGTTCCTCCTGCTCCTCGTGGCCATCCTGTGTATGTATGCTTTGTCATAGATTCAAATGGTATGTTATCAGTTTCTGCTGAGGAAAAAACGACTGGAAACAAGAATGAGATTATCATAACCAACGACAAAGAAAGACTGTCTCCTGAAGAAATTATGAGAATGATTCAAGAAGCTGAGAAGTTTCAGGCTGAAGATAAGAAATTCCTTAGAAAGTCCAAAGCAATCAATTCTTTGGATATGTACGTTTACAAGATGAATAATGCTTTGGAAAAGAAAGATATCATTTCTAAACTTGGCTTACTGACAAGGGAGATGATTAACTTGGAAATTAAGATGGGTACAAAATTGCTGGATGGTAAAAATGAGCATGACGAAGCATATGTATATGAGGATTATCTGAAGGAGCTTGAGAGCTTCTATGAAAACACAATAGGCAAGATTGGTTAATAGCTTTTCCAATTACCTTTTTGCTGTGCTGATTTGTTATCTTAACATTGTTCAAGTTTCACTATTTTATAGGCGATATGTTTAAATTGATGCTTTCGTTGATTTTGCACTCAACCATGCATTCAGATTGCTTGTTTTTCCACCATGTTTGTTGCCCTCAGTTGCTTCTCTTCCTACCTGTTCATCTATTCTTTCTGGACACGTACGTGAAAGTAGAAAACAATTCTATGTAAATTTTAATTTGACTGTTTGAAAAATAAAATTTTTGACTAAAATATGAAAATATTTAATATTTATTGAGATAGTAATATTTTTTTTCTCTTTCATGTTTTCTTTTCATTTTTTTTGGACAAAAAAATAGCAAGTAGTTATCTTGATAAAAATAATTGCTTTTACAAATTATTAATTTTTTAAACAATTAATTATTTTTAAAAATTATTATAATATTTATTATTCAAAAGGCAATAATTTAAATTAAATATTTTTTTTACCATTTATTGAAATTTTATCTTTTTCTATAGTGAATGCATATTAGTATCACAGTACACTTGTGGCATTGAACCATTCATGTCATTCAAAATTACAAAAATAAATTGCATCAAATTTATAAAAGTTAACTTTGCTAATAAATTTTTCTTATTTACATGTTTTAAATTATTATAAATATTTTGTTTAATTACTATGTTTTATATGATTTTTTTCCAAAATACTTTTTATCAAATTATTTTCCAAAAACAAATTCTTAAAATAATTACATTTTAAAATCAAAATTACAAATATCTTTACCTTAATTTTTAGACGAAGAAACAAAAAATTTAAAACTCAATTCGTAATTTGATTTTCCGATGACGGAATCCTAAACTGATTTTTTGAACTGTGCTTTTTTGATTAAAATTTCTATAAAAATATATTTTGCCCTTAAAATATTTATTGAGTTTCTGTTTTAACATGAATATGAATATGATCCTTTTGAAAAAAAAAAGTTTCGGCTATAAGAACATTTCTATCCCGTCATTGATAATATGAGTCATACACTCATTATATAATTTAAGGTTTAAGATCTTAAATAAGACATTTGTTTAAATGTATCTCTTCTCTAAAAAAAATGAGAAAAATATTATTAGAATTTTGTATATGAATAAGAATTATCATGAAGCCTTAAAATTGACGTGACATAGACTTCATTCAACGATTTTTGCAGTGAAGATTATTTTATATACTAAAATAAGTATTATTAAAAATTATCTTAATAAAAGTAGTTTATCATATTTTTCAATAAAAAATAATAATTTAATAAAAAATATGAATACTTTTTTATGTACTAACAATTAAAAACTTTATAACGGGTTAGATAGAGAATTTTGAGTGAGTATCTTATTTATTTTTATTAATATATGAAAAAAATTTCATTAAAAGTATAAAAATAAATTAAAAAGACAATTAAAATATTTTTAAATTTGGATATTTGTTTGTTTGTTTTATAACTTTACAAAAAAATTTTAATTTTCTAATTTTATCAACTTTGTTTTGTTTGATTAATAATGGTTGTAAAATTAATAAATGCTTGAAAATTTATTTAATATTCAAATTTGAAATTTATATTATTTGAATTTTAAAACATTTGATATTAAAGTAATGTGAATACACCATTTTGGTATTAAAAAATTGATTATATTTATTATCCACAAGTCAGTAATTTAAATTAAATAAAACATTTTTAACCATTTTTTGAATTTTTTAATTTATTTTTATGAAATTTTCCAAACCAAAATTGTTGGATTGAATGCATGTTAGACCAAAATTTACGGTGAATAGGGAGGGCACAACTTTTACTTAACCTTGTGTTTGGATTGAGCATTTCAACAATGTTTAGAAATTGAAATGTTTTGCATTTTGTAACGTCCCATTTAATTAATAAACGTGATTAAAGAAACGCCACACACAAATGATACTAAATAGCAGTCTTTGAGTCCTTAACCCAACCCCTACAAACTAGGCACACCACGATGCCGAAAGATTTTAGTTGAAAAGTCTAATCCCTACTGATAGAGAAAGTAAAGCATAACGTGATACATGGGACAAAGCCCTAAAGGAAAAACCAAGATCCAGTCCATGCAGATCATGCAGCGAAACCATCACCTCCCTACTGTCCGCGGTTGTTCCTCGCATTTGCTCACACCAATAAGTTGGCGATCATCGCAAGGGAGAGTGCCACACGGCAGAACACACAACAACAAAAGTAGGGTAAGCTAAAGCACAAGAGATTTCATTCATCAA
>Ga0099823_1002030_pt1 | contig 17823 bp, 7 predicted proteins | sample CowpearedBW_FD_76831 | JGI IMG/M metagenome (GOLD analysis project Ga0099823, IMG submission 76831) | Root nodule microbial communities of legume samples collected from California, USA - Cow pea red BW | ecosystem: Host-associated > Plants > Roots > Nodule | place: USA: California | collected...
TCTCTCTCTATATATATTTAGTCTATATCTATCTATCTATTTATCTATCTATCTATATACACACATAGCAAAAGGGTAACAAAAATCAAATACAAACAATTTCACAGTCCTAGCTTCCTAAATGTGAACAACAACCTGATATCTTTCTCTTTATTTGAATAATTGAAACATAGCATGAAATCCTCCTAAAAAGTAATTCAAATTACAGATTTTTAGGCATATATTTTCAACAAGAATAACAGAAACCTGATAGCTGATGTATGAATCAAATGTTTCGTAGTGATCATTCTAAGAACTTCAAACCAGAGGACATGGAAGTACAAATACCTGGGAAGAATTGCATTGTTACCGGTGCTAATTCTGGAATAGGTTATGCAACAGCCGAGGGTCTTGCAAAGCGGTTTTCAACTTTCTCATAAGTTTGATTTTGGAATTTTATGCTCTTAAGTTTGTAGTTATGTGATGTTGTCAATGATTTTCACCAGTGGTGCAACTGTCTATCTTGTATGTCGTAATAAAGAGAAAGGAGAGGCTGCTCTTTCTGAAATTCAAACTAGAACTGGCAACCAAAATGTTCATTTGGAGGTACTACTCCTCTTTTCTTGTATTTTAATTAACTAATCCTTTTTTCTTTAGAATTTTCAAAATAAAAAAACATTTATATTTTCTAATTTCATTCTTTGTACATGAGCTTTATAATGGCACTTTCCACGATTTAGGGAATAAACTGAAATCATTTAGAAAATTACGCCATTATGATATTATATGACTGACTCATTTATCTTGCAGATTTGTGACCTTTCGTCTGTCAATGAGATCAAGTCATTCACTTCCAGGTTTTCTAAAAGAAATGTGCCAGTTCATGTGTTGGTAAATTCTTAGTTGTATTTCAACAAAATATAATACTTCCCAACATGGTCGTAATGTAGCTTTACTGACATGGTAATTTTATTAAGTTAGCCTATGCTCTTGAGTAAAATCTAATGTGGACATAATTTCTTGCATCAAGATTAACAATGCTGGTATACTTGAGCAAAATCGAGTCACCACCCCAGAAGGGTGAGTAATTTTTGTTTCAAACAGAAACTGAAAAATTGTTTATTCTACCTGTATAACCTGATTTGATCTGGTGCTTTTTCATGTAATGTGTCATAGTCCAGGTTTGAGTTGAATTTTGCTGTAAATGTATTGGGAACTTACACCATGACAGAATTAATGGTTCCATTACTGGAGAAAGCTTCACCTGATGCGCGTGTCATTACAGTTTCTTCTGGTGGAATGTATACTTCTCCTTTGACCAAAGATCTACAGGTAACTTTGTTATGGTGTTGTCATCTTACTCAATCATTCATAAGATTATGATATACTTATTTGGTTGTTGATACCCAGTATTCAGAGAGCAACTTTAACGGGGTTGTACAGTATGCTCGGAATAAGCGTGTTCAGGTTAGTTTAGCTAATGACTACATTGGGTACCTTTTTTTCTTCTTGTTTTACGTTATAACTTTAATTTGTGAGTGTCTTACCTGGTCCAAAGGGTGTATAAGGAATTGCAGATTTTAGAGGGAGGCTTGCGGCTGAAACTATTTGATTGTTTCATTAAACTATCAATTGTATTTTATTTTTCTTTGTGTACATTGTAATTGATTTGCGAATGAAGATGGATTTGCTTACATCCTCCGGTTGTAAGAAATGTGTTTTCCTTTAACATCCTAACCTTTTACATATTATCTATCTACCTTTGTGTTATGATTTGAATGGAGAGGTCATCAAGTTTCATTAGTGCTAATGGAATTTCATGCTTTTCTAGGAAAGTTAGAAAGAATCTTGTGATTGGTCTTCATATTTTATGGAACTGTCATCCTATGAGGGGATGGTCAAATGATAATGTGTCTATTATGTAGCTCCACCCATTTAGTTAGTTATAGCTGTAAAACGCAGAGAACAAAAGAAGGGGGCTGAATTTTTTTTTCTAAAGATTTTTCGGACTTTTTTTTACAAATCAGACTCTGAGTCTGATATGCGATCAGATGATAATAAGGATGTTGGTTTAAACTTATTTTGACAAACAAAGAAAACACAATCTCAGGGTTAGTTTAATCAATCTGAAGCAGATAAAGAGAAGAAAATATTAGAGTGATTACATAAGTCCAAACGTGAGACTACATCTAGTTCTTGACCAAACTAGTCAATTTCCACTAACAACTATTAAACATGAGTATTCTTAGCCACAACATGGGTATTCTTTACTTAGCTTCTCTAAGCTATGTATTCTTTCACAAACAATCCACTCTTGTCTTATAGACAATGGTGTTCTTACAGATAGATGAAAGTTTTGCCCAATCTTGACTAGGTTTTAGGTCCGGAAAGATGCGCACAAGGCAGACAAGTTTAAATACTCTCTGGATATGCAAGAGAGCAAAGAGCTATATATATAGAAGAAAATATTTGCTTCGAAGAAGATGAAATTTTTAATAGTGACAGTGCTCTTCGTAACATCTCTGTCTTCTTCTCCTTTTGTACTGAGAAGCTTCAACTAGCTGTTGTCTCAGTGGCATCCTTTTCTTTGTCTTGCATATGGTGAAATCTGGAGTACTTGATTGTTTTGCATAAGTGCATTGTAAGTCCTTTAATAAGGGCATCTAATGTTCTTTTACCAATTGGTATGGTTTTTTGATAACACACTCTGCATACCACAGTTACTCCTTTTTCTGCAGTAGTCACTTCACAATTGGTGCAGAAAGTAGGTGGCTCAGGTTTTGTAGGTGGTTCAAAGAGTTTGTTGATTTTTCTTCTGTAGAGCACTCCATTCAGTATGTCTTGACTTCTGCATATTTTAAACTTCAAGATCGAGCACGAAAAGTCTTGTGGAGATGATTGCCTTTTTCAAGGACATTCTGTGTGAAAAGATTAAGTAGATGCAGTGCGTTAACTGTGCATTACTAGAGAATATTTATTTCAGATGTATTTACTCTAGCTTAAGCAGATCATGCAAACATATGATCACTCTGATAATACTTATCAGATGCAAGATGTTGCTAAACAGATAATTGCATAGCCGGTGAATGAAAAGGAAAACCCAGATAGGTGGTGTAATTACATATGATATTTATGCACAAGAAAAAGACTGTCTTAAGAAAAACAATATTGTCTGTTCTTAGATGAAAACTAATATTTGTTTGCTCTAATTCAAAGGGTTTATGTAGGGAATAAAGGTTGACTTGGCCAGCTAATAATTAGGGGCAAATAAACTGTAGTGTCAGTTAGAAGGTTGTATGCTAGTGTGTATAAATAATAAGCGAAAAGTATTGGGATCTCACGTCAAATAAAGATATTGTCAACTTTATAGTATATAAGTGAGTGTAACTTAATTTTACAAGTTGATATGTAAGATTGAGTTAGATTTAAATCCACTTTCTAAGCAAAAAGTAGTAGTGATTAGCCATTATAGGAATAAAGTTTGACTAGGAGTATTCAGGTCTCTGGAATAAGTTAGGGTAAGGCTCTAGTACTCTGTATCTTCATTGCTCAACATGTACCCCATTGGTGCCACCCCGAGTTGGAAAATTCTCATCAATAATACATTCTTTAATTCAACTTTCTGATCCACTTCTGTCAGTATCATGGGGACTGGGGAGACGTGAGAAATTTTTTACAACAGGACAGCATAGAGTAAGACCCTTTAGTTGAAGAGGAACAGTAGTGTCTTTCCGCTATTATGCACTGTTGATATACCTTATCTAGAGTTGGAATGCCCAATGAGAAAGTATAGATTGAATCTTCTTGGGAGTTCCCTATTGAAATGAGGACTGAATGATTCCAAGAAGGGTAAAACTTCACATTTAGAGATGTACAAACATGAAATTCATTTCGTTAAAGCTTGGGTCAACCTGTACTCAGAGAAATTGAACTACAGAAGGAAGCTAAAATATAATTTTGTGTGGCATGCAGTCACTGATTTATCTCATTTCCAGAGGTTTCTAGACTCCTAGTTTCAGGACATTTTTTTTATGATGCTTATATGAAGGATTGGTAAACATGTCAAACTGATTGGAAGGAACAGAAAACGTTGGTTGAGATTGTACTTATTGATGGAAATTCTCCATTTCTTGTTTTTTTGCTGAATTTTGAATGATACAGAATTTTTGGGTCAGCTTATTTCAATCCGCACATAACCATGCATGATTTTTTTGGTTTGATTTTCTCCCCACAAGTGTTGGAATTCGTTTTGTTCCTTCAACAATCTTGCTTTATAGGATTATTTGTTGTCTATATCTCCCAGTTTATGATCCTTATAAATTTTACTCATATATGGTATGGCATGACAAATATTAGGTGGTAGACCTGCAGAAAAATATTTGTATGCTTACTTGAAGGAAGTGCTTCCATCGATCAGCTGTGATGTAATTTTTTTTCAACTACTTATATTCTTTTATAATTTGTCAAATTCAATGTGTCTAATAATGATAATACTTCAATTTGTCAAATTCATGTTCATCAGCTAACTGACAATGCATAAACAGTTAAACCCGATTGAATTACTGACTAACTCATAGGTCTGCTTATGTAATTCAATGTAGGAAAATTGAGTCTTGTGTATTCAGTTTGGTGCAATAAGCACTGGATCTAGCTAGTTCTTAAATTCCAAAAGTTAACTCTTTTCTGAAGTATTTAAGCTTTATTTAGTAGTTATATTCGATCACCTTCTATTCTTGTGTATTGAGTTTATTGTGATTTATGTAGTTATATTTGATCACCTTCAATGTAGTACACTCTACATAACAAGTGTGACATCATTGTAGTAGCCCTGGTTGTTCTTCATTTGCTTTAAGAGCTTTCAACAATTCTTTTAACTTGTGATACCATATGGATTACTTATTTGTAGAAGAAAGAGGATAATAATCATCAATTCTTTCATGTATAATAACCCTCTCTAGATATTCATATTAAAAAAAAAAATTCAGAAGTAGTACTCTGATATCAAGTGAAATAGTTCTAATATCTTATTTGCTCATATCTATGCATTTCATATGTTTTAGATCCTTATTTCCTGTATAGAATCTGGAGGGTATTAAAATAGATTAGTTGTGTTTTTCTTCATGTCTGCATTTTTGTAAGATTACACTAACCTTGGCATGTATCTGATATGGCAGATTGCACTAACAGAAAAATGGGCCAAAATATATGAGAACAAAGGGATAGGATTTTACTCAATGCACCCAGGCTGGGCTGAGACTCCTGGGGTTGCAAAGAGTTTGCCAAGCTTCTCAGAACGGTAAGCATTATTACTGCTTACATTATCCATAGAATATAATTGACTAATACTGTAAAACATTGGAAGAAAGAAACCATTCACATACAGAGTTGATCTTTGACACAGTACAAAACTTTATATGAACCTGCCTATTTGAATTAGCTTATATGGGGGAATTAATAATTTTTAATTGACAACTTCCTCTGAGAACACTCGAATGTTTTTTTCCAAAATTAAGCAAAATCAAAGATGCACAAGTCATGAATTTGATTCTTGTTACCCCTTGGTCTTTATTATTAAGGTTTTGTTTGGATGAGCTTCTGTGTAAATGTTAGGATACACAAAGAAAAGAATTTAGTTAAGATAGTTGGAATATCCACGAGTTAGTTAGTTGAGGTGTTAGTTAGATATAAATAGGAAAACAGGAGAGAAAGGGGAAGAGAGGTGAACTTTTGTAGATTGAGCCTTAGCTCTTTGTGGAGGGAAAGCCCTTGAAGGAGATAGTGCTTTCCTATTTTTGTTCTTTTCATTCTATTATTCAATAAAAAACCTTTCTTTTCTTTTTTTCTTGGTTGCTAACAGTAAAAGACATTTAAGATAAAAAAAATATGAAATAGAAAGTGAATTTGGTTTTTCCATAAACTAAAATGAGTTTATATACAAGTTAAAAGTAAAACTTTAGAGAAATTATATGAAAAAACTTCTATAAATAGTTTATCCATAAAATGCTTTTTACCTGTTGAAAAGTTACTTTCTTTTTTCTCCCTATAAGTTTGTACGGAGAAGTCTTTCTAAATTGAACTACATCACATTTTTTTCAGTCCAAATAGTATGCACCTACTTGCTTCAAGTACAATTTATCCTTGAAATAACTCAAGAGTCAACAAAGAAAACAAAGAAAACAAAGTAAACTATTGTTAGCACCATTGGAATGACTATATATTGATTCAATTATTTACAGGTTTTCAGGGAAACTTAGAACAAGTGAAGAAGGTGCAGACACAGTGATATGGTTGACATTACAACCAAAGGAGAAACTGGTATCAGGTGCATTTTATTTTGATAGAGCTGAAGCTCCAAAGCACCTTACATTTTCTGGTACCAGTGATTCTCATGCTATAATCGACTCTGTTGTTGAGAGTCTTCATTCCATGGCTTCTCTTTTTGGCTAATCATGTATTGTTTGCCCTGACATTAGACATCTAGTGGCACACAATATAACATTTGTATAGTTAATCTGGACTGATTTCATTTGTTCTTATATATCATCCCTTTTATTTTATTTGAGAGAATAATAGAAAGAATGTGATGAATTGTGTTTCTCTTCTTGAACGCCAACATTAGTGTAATGAAAGTTTAATTTTGATATAATGCTAGAATAAATGTTTTTGTATTATTACTAGAAATAACTTCAGATGTCTTTTAATGTAATTATAAAAGTTAATTATCTTACTAACAAAATTCATGATTAAATAGTCTTGTATTCTAATTAAATTCACTATTGCTACAAAACATGTCAAATAATATTTTTGAGTTATATAAAGGAAAATAAGTGTAATGTCGGATTGTCTATCAAAAAATGAAAATTCTAAACGTGGAATGTAGTAATCACTATCAAATTTAAAAATTCGTATGACTACAATAATAACGTTAATATTTATGTTTGAAAACTAATATATCAATAAATAGTCATGTTCAACGACGTATTTGACGTGCTAAGAATTTATTATGATATTTCTTAATTTTAGAATTAGTGTGACTTTATTTTGTATTTCAGATAGCAAAATAGTGATTTGCTTTTTCAGAAAACAATGTGTTTGAACTAAAAGTGCATGATATGCAGAGTGGAGGAGGTAATAAGGTAAATAGTCTTGTAGAAGATTTCTTTTTCCTCCTACACCTCAAGGAGTGTGTAAAACACAGAATTAATCTCAAACATTCTTAATGGTATTTCACCCCGTCACTCTTCCTTTCTCGCCCATGCTCTGTATTATGAGATCTGAAATTTTCAGATTGTAAAATTTGATAGTGTTTTTGGAGAGTAGTTTTTAGATTTTTTAATCTTTCATTATTCGGAATAGACTTTTGGATTCAGAAAACATTTTCAAATTACATTTTGAAAATCTAGAAAAATTAATGATTTTTTAAAATAAAGTCTTCCAAATGGTGTAATCTAAAAATGGCTTTCAGAACCTGGAAGCCAATTCTGAATTATACAAGCCTTCCTATATAAGAAGGGCAAAGTAGAGATTTTAACATTTAGGGGGTCTAAACAGAAATTCCCAGGAATTAAAGGCATGTTTAAGATTTAGGACCACATAATAAAAAGCAGTGATATTACATAATAAATTTCACACAAATCTAATCCACCGACTACTTTGTATGTGAATTTGATATGGAAAAACAGTTTATTGATAACAGGGGAATACTCTACATTATGAATGATGTGATGAATTACGTAATTAATACGTTGTTTGATTTAAAACGTGTGAGGTTGGCATCATCACAAAACTGAACATCACTGTGACCGTAGTTATCAGCAACTAGCAAATGACAACACAACTAAGAATTTTCCTTTCATTCCTCAACCTATTCCAAAAGGAGGGATTGCTAACAACTGTTTCAATACAGGAAAAACCCATCACACATTACTTATTATTATTTACAGATTTTATGCATCACTGCATGCCTATCTATATTATTAATCAATACAAACCAATGAGAACTATACTAAATACAAAAGAAGCAATCATGTCAATGGTGTGAGCCTTTGATCATTCCATCTTCGGAAGTGACAGTAGGTGAGTCCAATAAAGTAGCCTTCTTCAACCAGTACTGCTCAAACCTCTGCCTTGCATACTCCTTGTAGTCAAAGTCAATTTTGTTTACGTAACTCTGCACCACACATACCAAACAAAAGTAACCAGAAAGAACATTTAATTCTCATTCATCAAAAGTGATATCAATTTTTTCATAGTTAGAGACTAACTTTTACTGAAATTCGAGATAAGGGATGAAAACATTTTTGGAAGAAAGGAAAAGCATAGCATACCGAAATAAGTCCCCATAAGCCCCAAAATAGATGGTTGGCAAGAGTGTATTTTTCTGCAAGATTAAGTAGTTGTTCCATTTCACTGCTGCTTGGTTCCTTACCTGTGTATAAGTTTCCAAATAATGTTTGTAAAAATTCTTAAAATTAAATTCACATTGAAGTTGAAGAGATGAGGGGGACTTGCATCGTGCCTACGAATAAGTTAAACAAATGCATGCAATGCATGCTCCACATCTGCAAGGACAGACTCATCAATAATGTAAACGCTGTTACAGTTCATACTCATGACAAACATGATTTTCCTTGTTGTATTTCAAGAGTTTATTTTTCATGTTTCATTAATAAGGAAATTTATAATGTCAACCAGTTAAAAATAATTTTAGTTAACTTTTTGAAGTAATTTTGACAAAAGTAAATGATTTCTGATTTGAAGTAATATAAAATTGGATATTCAGCTTAAAAAACCCTCTACACTTTATTTTAATTACAATCAAAGTATAGAAGCTAAAAATATAAGATTGAGTGATATCAAAGATCAACCAAATTGTACAGAAAGTTAATTCTTTCAACTGAGAATAGATCAATAGCAGTTACCTAAATCCAGATCTCTGCCAATAATATGTATTTTTTGTGGTATGTTGGAGTAAAAATTTAGTGGACTAACCTTCAGAACTCAAATAATTATAAACAAACCTTTGACGCTCCTCTAGACCTGTTAAAATTTACAGTATCAGAAGAGTGATCTTAATAAAATACGCATAAAGTATGAAGCAAAATGAAGCACTGTAGAATGTAATGGAAGCTGTAAATTATATGAACAATTAACTTACTGGGATATTTAGTGTAGTCTAGAACATGAGGTTGGTCACTGTGATAGTTTGCCACCATTTCACAAAAATGATTTGCTAGATCGTATGCAACAGGGTTGTAACTGGCATATTCGTAGTCCTGTGTCATTGAAAAACAAATAGTAATGAATAAATCATCATAAAAAAGATGACAGATGAAATATGAAAAAACAATATTTGGCATGGTATTCAGTTGCAATTCTTATATTTATTTTTTGACCAAGAGGTATCTATTTGACACCCAATTAATCCCTCACTCGATTGGAAAATTTTGGAGAAAAAGTGGTATCTCCAGTTACCATGGCCAAGTTAGAAAACAATTTTTTAAAAAGTTAGTAAAGTAGCTCGCTCATATCTTACATTACCATAATTTTTAAAAAGAACACCAACAAAGCATATAAAATAGAATAAATAAGTAAAATGTAGCAATGTAGCTTACAATTAAAGTGATTGCTCTTGTTTCTTCATCCATCATTATGTTACCATATTGTAGATCATTGTGACAAAAACCAATCTCTTGATGTCCTTGCGATAGCAACTCCACAAGCAAATTTATTTCAGCATCTAGATGATCCAAGCTAAAATTCTTGATATCTTTTTGAGAGCACAGACTTTTGGCATGACTAAGCCATTTCCTGATTGAACATAGAGAGCCTATATAATTGTGTACAACAATATAAATTTTTTTTGAAGAGTAGCCTGATTTCTATTATTTTATTACCTCAATCTCTGCCAAAGCTGAGCCTTCTTTGTACCAGGCATGTGAAGATGGTGAAACTCCCTCATCTTAGATGCTACCAAAGCAGATATTTCAGGGTCACGGAGGTCTGCAGCTGAGAGTGTCTAAAAATCCAAAAATAGGAAAAGAAAAAATATGTTACACACTATTATCATAGTCTGTTAAATTGATTTTAATGCACAGGAAAATAAAGAGGAATGTATTGCAGGTATTTGGATTATATCAGGTTACTTACCAACAGATAATCTTATGCAAAAGTTAAAAATAAAACTTAAGTTATATAAGAGAATTTTAACAAACTAATTCCTTCATAAGCTAATTTTAGTTTATGAGAACTTAATAATTTCAAGAAGAGTTTATTTTAGAATTAATTAATTGGAAGAGAGAAACGTAAATGAAGTCCTCAAATAAAGGCAACTACTTGATTGCATAAATTACAAATATATCTTTCCTAAGGGTCATCATCTATTGACTCAAAAGAAGATAGGATAAGAACAAAATAAATACTTTTCAAATAAGATTTTCATTCATAACACTTTTACTTTAATGGAATTTTTATCAGTTCTTTATCCATAAAGTAAGAAACATCATGTCAGGTTGGAATTAGGAGCAAAAACAATGTGAAAGCAAGCATTGTGGAGCACTCATTGACGCAACAGTACTCAATTTAATATGCAAAAGAAGCTTCTTTTTTATTCTAAAGAACTAATACGAAATGCTAACACCCTCCATTCGTCCAAAGGGAAAGAGAATAAAATACAAAAGCTAACTACCAAGGCCAAAGAAAAACTTTTTAAATGGAATAATAAAGCACATTGGAAAAGGAAAGGTGACGTTAATTTAAGTATATATTCCCCAAGTCATGGAAACCATCCATTTTAAATGCAGTCATTGCAACCACTTTTCTATTTATATATAACCAGATAATTATCGACACAGAACCTAATAAGAAATTGTAAAAATAATTTTAGTTTCAACCAATAAGAAATCATTAATATAATTTTTGAAACAATTATTATAAAAATCAACAAATTTAGAATATCACTTTTTATACTGTAAGTATATGTACTATTTACATTTAAACAGTGTCTTATAACATCAATTACCAAAAATAAAGATTATACAAACACGTGTCTGAAATAAACATTGCTAACAATATTAGGAATTAAAACAGAGATTTACACTAAAACTATCTAATCAGAAGAGGGAAACACAAAAAGATAATAACATACTTTGGCATGAATGAACTCTTCAACTCTGCCAGTGGTGAACCGTCCAAGAAGGCGTGGACCCTGTCCATGCTTTGACATGCACTCAAAGGTTTGGATTTCATCAACCCTGTTGAAGAAAACCTCAACACCTTCACCATATAATCGAACCAGAACCTTCCTCTGATGAACATCGCTTTTGGTTGGCCAATTGACCTCAAAAACCTCATTGGTCATTGCTCCCTTTAGAGGTTTTACCTGCAAGGAGTTCAGATCATCTATTACATCTCCCAAATCTGCAGCCACCGCTGCAAGAACCTCTGTTATCTCTTCATGGTTTGCACCTCCTTTCAACAACTCAATTGTCTTTATGGCCATCTTTGATCAAAGATCAGTTAAAAACAGAGCTCTGCTAGTGGAGAAAAAACAGGGGAAATTGAAACAGAGTTAAGTTCTTCCATCCATTGAAATATTGAGAGACTAGAATACCTTGATAATCGAATTCGGAGAAAACATAGAACTGATGATGATCCTGAGTGAAAATTAACCACTTTTGGTGCAAAATATATTTATTTGGGGAGTTAAAAATTCTACCTAAGTTCCTCCATACCATGCAATAAAACAGAAACATGGAGAAGCAGAAAACCTCTATAACCCAATTGGGATAAAGCATTTTATAATTGATTATCCTGGGTGAAAGTCGAATGTTTTAGGTAAAAATTATCAAGAATTGGGGATTTGGAAAGTTCTTCCATCCCATATAATAAAAAAACACAAGCAGAAGGCCTCAACGATCCAATTGATTATCCTGCCTGAAAGAAAATTACTTCTACGAAAAAAAATTGTTGAAATGGGGATTTAGAAATTCACCCAAGTTTTTCACTTCATGCAAGAAATGCAAAAACACATGGAGAAAGCAGAAACCCGTGCTGACCCAGTTGGAAGAAAACATCACAAGTGATGATCTGGCTTGAAAGTTCACCCATTTCGTATTGAATTAGGGTTTTAAAATGCATCCAAGAAACAGAGAAGTCAAAGAAAGTTGACTGGTAGAAACATGAAGAACACGCAAAAAGGATTCAAGAACCCTTTCACGGTAAAAAAATAATCAGATCTAAGAAAAACCCAAAACCCATTTGGGATGCACAGCGGAATCGGATTACAGGATCTTACCAGATAAACAGAGATATTTCGGAGCTTCCAAACAGAGCAAGCTTCGGCAGGGAAAATTCGATGCAGTGATCAAAGCTGAGACATGCAACCAAGGAAGAACCCAATAAACTCAAAGAATGAAAACCGATTCAGAATAATCAGAAGTAAAACCCCAAAATGATGAATCATGAACTCACCTTGAAAGCAGATAAGGTTGCCGAAGAAAGTCAAGCCCAACACTGAGAAATCTAAGCAGAAAATATTGCATAAAAAAAATAACAAAATCCTCAAAACCCAAATGCAGAAAGACCAAAGTAAAAAATCAAAAGCCCAAATAAAGAAGAAAAGAAAACAAGAAAAGAGTAAAACTTGAGATTTGAGAACTGACCCTAGAAGCAGAAGAAGAAATCAGAACTTGTCCAAGAATATGGTTGTATATGAACACCACTAATCTTTACGTCTTTATATATAATGACAATGGCGAAGTGATATGAAAAAAAATATGGTGTGAAACCAAGAAAGCTTGCAGCCAAAGAACTCAACGACCCAAAATATAAGAAATTTTACGATCTTACACCATGTATATTAGGTAATGCAATTAATAATTAAGAAATTAAAAAAGTTAATTAAGTTTTGATTTTTTTTTCATTTTTTTTTTGTGTGTTTATTTTGAACGGTGACAGATTCTCGCAATGGTGAAAGTGACCAATTATAACTGATCACGTGGAGAGAATCGTGGAGAAAAACTGAATCTGTTAGAGATTCTAAAGATCATTACAATGCCAACTACCCATCCATGTGATTGTCTCTGGATAGAGACAATTTATTTCCGCTTTATTCTGTATTATTGTTTCATCATATAAACAGCATAAAAAGTTTATAACAATTTGAGTTAAATCACACATTTAATTAAAAATATTTTAATTATGTTTTCTTTGTCTTAAAACCTCTACTTCAGGTTTGCATATTAATTTTGTTTTTTAAAAATTTAAATATATTTTTAAATTATATTAACAACTAGAAAAAAACGGACGCCGTGTCATGTTTATTTGTATTCTTAAGAAAACCTAAAAGATAACCAAAGTTATCATCAAATATTATAATTAAATTTTTTTAAAGAAATAAATTTTAAAATATATTTAATTTGATTTATGTGTTTATTTGACATGTGCGATATTAAAGAAAAAAAAAGGATGAATAGAGGATTACGACAAGATAGCAATTATGGGTCTTATATGTGGAAGAAATAATTATATTTAAGAGTAATAATAAAAAATCACAACAAACAAGAAAATCTTATTATATGTTATTAGCCACACATACACGATTGTCGGTAGATACGGTATGATTTCGTTTGTTGTATAGTAGTAAAATAATTAAATATATTATTTGTTGTATATGGTATTGAAGTTATGTTGGAGTAAACAATTAAATAGTTTAATTGTGTTTATTCCTAAAATGTAAGTAGTTTAGTTTTTCTTCAAGAACTTTCTTGCTATTAACAGTTAGTTATCCTTTTCTTTTCTATTGTAGTTTAATATTTTTTTTATTTGGTATGCTTTAGTAAATTTTATATTGTAATTTAAAAATATCGCGGTAGACAAACAATTTGTTTACACTAAATTAAGGAATTCATTATATATGGTATACATTATAGATAATTTATCTAAAAAAGAAAAAATAATATGATTTTTTTACATTTGAATATATATATATATTCTTCATTTTGATACGTATATCACCTTTTTAGTTTATTTTTAATTAATTTAAAAATCATAACAAATAACACTAATACTAAAACTAAAAAACCAAAAAAAGTTATATGATAACAAAAAGAGAAAATAGAAAGTAAAATAACAATAGCGGAAAGAGACTTTCACTTAGATTTGAAAAAAATAAAAGAAATGAAGGTAGTAGATAATGGGAACAGATTCTCACTTACAATGTAGAAAGCTATTTTGTATTGTCCATGATACATATATAAATGAGTCCGTTTCAACCACCTTATCAAACTACAAGTAAGAAATGTTAACAGAAAATCATCATCATCTCAAAAAGCTCTAATTAGTGATGACTATTAAACATGAATAATTTAAATTCTTCTTAAGCCACCTGTATAAGAAAAACAAATCCTTGCAAAAAGAAATGAGGTTCCACGAGTGCAAAAAGGATTTTTAACATCAACATAAAAAATAATATCTGATGACATTTTTATAAATAATTTATTAAATTTGATGTCGATCCACCTATCATTGATGTCAATTTCAAAGACGTCGGTCCATCCTAGTTCTGATGTCAAATTATAATTTAACGTTTGTAATTTGTTGAGTTTGATGTTAAAATGTTTTTAAAAAGTAGAATAAATAGTGCAAGCCTCATTTTCTTTTAACTCTTCTATTCATGTGAGCTTCAACTGAGGTCACCAAACAACAGTGACAACGACGACAACGAAGTCCAAGGTGGTTTTTGTTTCATTTTCACTCGCATTAATGTTATTTTGATGCCATTTATAACATTTTTTTCTTATTCTCACCGATTGATTTTTTGTGTAACGTTCTTAAATGCGTTCTGAGGTGTGTTGTCAAGGCTCCGAGGTTATCTAGCGGCAGTGTCCTTAAAGTTGGTGTTTTCTCATATTCTCTCTTGTTTTAGGGTTTTGCATAATGTTCATATATGAGATATTGCTCACAGCTTTAGAGTTGTCAGGATTTGGGATTCTGAAATTCTAAACAATTCATCGTTTAATATATATATATATATATATATATATATATATATATATATTAGTATTTTTCATTTATTTTTCTTTACTCTACAAAATTATTTGAGATGCTCATAGTACCTACAAAAATCTAGAAATTTAAATGTTCTATTATTGTACTGTATATTGATTTTTCATGATTTCAATGTAGGAAAATATTAACGATTTTTTCTTAAAAAAAATCATAAAATGACGTTTTTACCACAAACATCAATTAATGTCTGTTATAAATGTAACAAACATAAATTAATGTCTGTTAAGAGAAAACAAACATCATTTAACGTCTCCCACTGTGACATTAAACCTTCAACAAATGTCAACATCCTAAAATAACAGACATTATAAACTTTTTTGGGTTATAGTGTTCTAATATATTATCAATACTACATGACATGCATGTGAAAAAGTACCGGGAAACCTTAAGTGCAAGTAAGACAACTAAGTTATAAAGAGCGATCAAATTGTATTTCTACATGTATATTATTTATTGGCTATTTCCTGCTAAGAGCTATACTTGCATCTAGTTGAATAATTACAAAAAGCTTTTTTAAAAGTGTTTTTAATAGTTATACAACCACCTTTCTATAGTTAACATAACAGGTGCATTTTTTGCGTGCTGAGGTGTGTAGCTTGGTGACTTGAATGGCTCACGATGATTGTTTTGCAATTTGTTCCCAAATCTTGTGGTGGCGATGCTTCGCGTTTTTCGACGATGGTGGCTTAACGGTGTAGTTGCGTGATTCCAGAGTGGTCTGTTGTGCGCGTTTTTGTTCCTTGTGGTGGCATTGTAGGTTCGTACACTACAGGTGCGTGGAAGCGTTGCTGGTTTGTGGTTGTTGTGCGTTAATGTGGCTGCCATGCTTCTGACCTGCATTGCTTCGTCTTCCGGCGCGACTATGGTGTGAGGTTGCTGCCATGGTGATTTTGGCAAGGTGTGAGGCTGACGACATAGTGGTCGAATGCTGGTCTAGTTCCGGGAGTTGTTCTAAGATGCTACCACTATCTATCAATAAGTAGAAAGCATTGCATCACCAAATCAAACCACAAAAATTGAGAGCATTATAATTGGAAGGAATCAACAACTAAAGCAAGAAAAGCCAATTAGGAATGTTAAATCAAAGTGGAATTCATGAAACAAGACTGAATTGAATAGCCAAAAAGGACAATCAAGAAATTAAGACTTAAAAGAAAGGAAAGCACATCAAAAGGAATCCTAGAATGGAACTATAATGGATTAAAAAATGAAAACAGAAACTGCAGTACTCATAAGATGCTTATGGTATTCATTACATTTGTGCCAATTTGAGGGAACTAATCCACTCCAATTGAAAGCAAATGATGGCAATATTGAATACACACATAAACAAGAAAATTTATAAAGCAAGAGCACTAAAATTTTGAAGCAAAACACACCAAAAACGCACTAAACAGTGATTTTCCCGAAAACACAACACCAAAAAACACTGACAGATTTCTTAACTTTGAAGATTTATCATATTTTTTTGTACTGGACAAATTTTGAATGATTCTTCTTGCTAATTTTTCGTCCAGATGTTAAGAAAATTAGACAAAAATTAGAAGGTGATTCGGTGCTATGAATCGTTCCAGTTAAATCAAACAAGAAAAGTGTGCATCAGGACACAAGTGAAAACAGCAGTAGATTTGCATTGAAAAACACAGAAAGTTGCTTCTACTTCAAAAATTTGTCTAGAATTCAATTCTCAACATAATTGAATGATTCTTGTTGGAGAATTTTTGTCTATGAATAAGATTTTCGAAGCAATAATCAAATTAAATATTCATGCACTGAGTCACTCGTGACACTTCTCAAACAGAAGGTGTGCATTGGAAAATAAAGTTGAAAACTGAAGCAAAAAGCACATTGAAAGTGGATGATGTTCAATGGACAAATGAATTTGATTTGAAGCTTGATTATGATCTAAAATCAAGCATAGATCAAGATGAACATCTAGGACACTATAAGGCCCAAACCAATCGAATTGAGCCATATGAATTTCAATTGCTTTCGGACAAGCCCTTCTATTGTGCCCAATTTGCTTACAGATATGACATGTTTTACGTAAACCACCTTTTTCTCAGTCTTGTTTCATCTCTTCTGATCTCCCATTGCTCTAATCTTCTTTTTTTCTTCGGTCTACCTGGTAAAATTCTCTTCGAGGGGGGTAAGACATCAGGGTATGGAGTTGTCTCCCATAAACTCTTACCATTGATGGAAATATTATGGAAATGTATATCTCTTTATAAGTGGACTTCCTAAAGACTACTGGGATGAAGTCTTCTCCATTGAGGTTTAGAAACTTCATTGCAGACAGTGAATGGCAGTAAGGAATACCACTTATACCTCATTTCCTGCATGTGCACGATTGTTCGTCTATATTGACAACAAACCTCTCCCCTAATTGCGAGAAATGCCTAACTTCAAATAATTTCTCTGCTGACCAGCTGCAATGACATATAGAACACCAATAATTAAACAACTTTCATTTTTTCAAATTAAACAAAATTCAATCCTTACCTAGGAATCCAATACTTTGTTAATTCTGACTCCTTTTCAAATCTGCTCATAATTCTAGGACAAATAGATCCTGATATTGATTGTATCTTCTTTCTGTTTTTTGCCCACCTTATCATCAGGTATACCCGAATATCCTCTAACATGCTTATCACAGGCTTAGTCCTTATATGCAGCAATACACTATTGAAGGCTTCAGACATATTGTTTACCAAGGTATCAGATTGAGCCTTTGTGGTAAATCTTGATCTGGACCAATATCTAAGTACAACATAA